>Ga0214921_10000343_pt1 | contig 89442 bp, 82 predicted proteins | sample LL1505_MetaG_FD_177992 | JGI IMG/M metagenome (GOLD analysis project Ga0214921, IMG submission 177992) | Freshwater microbial communities from Lake Lanier, Atlanta, Georgia, United States - LL-1505 | ecosystem: Environmental > Aquatic > Freshwater > Lake | place: USA: Georgia | collected... | reverse complement strand
AAAAACTCTTTAGAAGCATTTCCATCCCATATATGAACTCCTTGAGAATTCAATATCTTGTTGTCTGTATCTCCTCGGATAAACCACAACAACTCTTTGATACATGTCTTCCAAGAAAGTTTTTTACTTGTCAATATGGGAATGACATTTTCTTCCAAAGAAAATCTCATGCTATAACCAAATATACTATAAGTATTTCCATTTCTTCCTCTTTCTAACGTACCTTTATGAATAATTTCTTTGATCAAAGAAATATATTGTTGTTCTTCTTGATTCATATATCATTATAGAATTAATGTTTATATTTGTTACAGAAATCATTATATTTACGTTGCCACTTTATCTTTGTATCAAACTTTAATGTTTGATAATGTTCTCTTTCGTATTCTTCTGGTGAAGAATAAAACAAGGTAACAGGAAAATTTACATTGAACTTTTGATGACATACTCTTACTTTGAAGAACGCATCTTCTTCTTTAGATCCCACTTTTACATTATAATAGTATCCTGTCATCGCGTCACGAATAAGAGAACCTGTATCTCCTGAACTATAACAATTGGTAATCTTATGACTCATCCACTTCTTCTTCTTCTCATTGTAATATTTTTCTACTCGGTAAGTTAGCTTGTGATAATGCTTGTCAGACAAATCCACATCTTGAACACTTTCATTGCTATGTTCTTCCCAAAACTCCGTATCATGTTGATTCTTGGTGTTCATTCTGTTTTTCATTGCTTGATTATACATTATAACTAGTAGTATATTTATATTGTTTTATTTATTCTTTTTCTTCTTCTTATTCTTTTTGGATACTTCTACCTTGACCTCCTCTACCTTGACTTCCTCTACTTTTATTTCATCTGTTTTTGTTCTTTCCAACTCTTCTTTTGCTTTTTTCAATTCATTGATTTCATTTTTCAAATGATTGTTTTGTTCAAACAATTTTTTGATTAAAATATCTTTGTTTTGTACATCTTGAGTCAATTTCATAATATTTTGTTGGTATGCGTTCTCCATCATGTCAGATCTTTGCTGTAAAATGGTATTGGTCTGTTTTAATACATCTGGTTTAAATTTGATATCTCCAAAATTATAGTTACTCAATACATTGTTTAGTTCTTCTGTATAAAATGTTTTTAATGCGTTGTCTTTAATAAAATCATTCAATTGATAACTGCTTTCTTTAATAGTTGGGTTAGGCTTAGCTAATAGTTTTTTTTTATCAAACGTATTATGAATATGAGATAACACCAAAATGGTTTTGGTTGTATTCATCTGAACCAATGGAATACTATAATCTTTTAAAAAGTGTTTTTCTTCTGCTAATGCGGCTTCTTCCGAAAAAGAAGTATATTTTAACAATTCTTTACGAAAGGCAAAGGTAGCAGCAGTAGAATGATTTAGTGTATAAGGACCAAACTGATATATCTTTTTCAAATCTGGAAAATAACAATGCATCTCACTTGACCCAGCTATTAAGTATTGAGGATTTTTTTGTAATGTTTCTACCGCATGAGATATACGATCTACAGGATAGTAATCATCGTCATCCATATAAACAATAATATCTCCTTTACTATTATTATTCATTATATTTCTTTTTTTTCCCAAGGATATCTGTTCATCAAAAGAAATATAATTTACAAAAGGTAATTTTTCAACCAAATCTTGTATTTTATCTATTCCATCATCTACTATCACCCATTCTATTCTATCCAATGGATAATCTTGAGCTAATATACATTTTATCAAATAGGATATAAAGGGTCTTCTGTTGTATGTTGGCGTACAAATACTAACAAAAGGTTTCATAAGTATTAATAATTTATTATTTTAAATTGTTTCTGTTTATTTAGATATTTGTTGTTTCCGTTTTTTTACGACGAATTTCTTGAGCTACAGCACTAATTATGAGAGCATCTTTTTGATTGCTTTGACCAAAGCCATAAACTTTGTTTTTGATAACATTTTTCACTTTCGCTATTTGATATCCAACAATGACAGCAACAATGAGTGTAACCGACAAGGATAAAGATCCGAAGAACTTGAGAGTCAATGGAATCATATAAAACATTACGTAAAACGCGTAATAAATAACTGTTTTGTTCAAAAAGGTCAGATAAAAACAAATTAGCATATTAAATTTTTGTGTTCCTTGAAACATGTATTGATCCGGTATGATAGCATTATTTTCATCTCTCAATGGTTCTCTTGAACTGACAAATTTACCTGTAATCTTAGGATAAAATATAAAGATAAGCAGAACAATTTGATAGAGTAAAATAAATGTTCCTATAACCAACGCAATAAACAATATTATCACAAACAATATAACCAATACAATGATTTCAGCTGTAAGGATCAAAATAAAAATAATAAAAACAACAATACTACCAACTACGATTAATATTAGGTTCACAACACTATTGATAAAATTTTTAGGTATATCGCCCATACCATTAATAATAGCAGCAACTATACCACCTGCTCCAGGTTCTCCAGGCAACCCAGGTTCTCCAGGTAAACCAGACGCACCATGAGTACTACTAGCATGAGTACTACTAGCATGAGTACTACTAGCACGACCATGACTACTACTAACGTGACCATGACTACCTCCCTTCATTTCTTCTTCATGTTCTTCATCTGTACTATCATTACTAGTACCCATTGCTTTATTAAAAATTTTGTCCATATAAAATCTCCATACACTACTAAGTTTTTTATTGAAATATCTCAATACGGGTCCAAATAAAAAATCACTGTAATCAAACATAAAACGAAGACAAATAATCAAAGAAGCAATTGTTAATATAGTATAACTAAAACTGATAATCATAGCAGATGGTAATAAACACATCAATAGTAACAACCATTCAGGAAAATTATATAATAGATTAAAAAAATTACAGAAAAACTCTAGTGTATACATTTTTAATTTATAAATGAATAAATAAAGTAAAATGGTATTGTTTGAAGATTCATATACAGTAAAAATATAATTCAAATATGTGTATATATAGTCAGAATCTAATTGAAAAAAAACCAGATTGTATCTTTTTATGTTTTTGTCAATGATTGTATCAAATTCTACTTCGTTTGTTGAACCATATTTTACGAGATTGTTTATTTTCTCAACTTCTTTTGATTTATAATTTAATTTATCTCCATCAAAATATTCTTTTCTTAATTCATCACTTTTTTCAAACCTATCCTTCTCAATCATAAGATTATAAGGCCTAATTGTTGGTTTCTCAGGATTAAAAGGAATATTTACAGCAAACTGTGTGTCTATATATTTGACAAAATTTACCCATGATGACATTAAATTTGAATGATTGTATTTTGTTAAACATAAAAGAAAATTTCCAAACAATACACATTTTATCAGATAAATTATAAGAAATATTAATGCTTCAATTGAAAATTCTTTATAAGTGTTCGTTAGGTTTGACATATTTTATAAAAAGATAATTAAAAAGGTAAAATGCCATATTAATAAAATGCGGGTCTTTGATTTGGCTCTATATAAAGTGGTTTAGGTATGTAAGTGGGTGCTTGTTCAATTAATGTTGCGGATTTCAAATAATAACACTCAGGAACAATAGGAGGTGCTGGATTTACTAAATTAGTAGATCCTATACCAAATAGACCTGATTCAATACTAACATAATTTTTAGACAATGTACTCGCAGGCATATTTCCTGGATTAAAACCAAACCCCGCTAATTTTGTATCATAGTTCAATCCAGAGGAAGAATAAGGATTCAACAAATAACTACTTGACAGATGATAATCTCTTTGTTCTAAACAATAATTTCCAGGTGTATTTTTACTACGTGTTGAGGCCATATATTATATTTTATTATTATTTATTTTCATTCAACTTATATAAACATTCTATCTTTTCTTCTAAAACATTGTAGAGTTCATCATTTATTTCATGAAACACAAAATAACAAGACAAGATAGAATGCGTAATATAATAGAAATCATAACTAAACAACAAATAAAACCCCAATTTATTATCATCCATCGGAACTGTACTAGAATATTTACATAACAAATCAAATAGATTGTTCAAAGCTGTTTCTTTCAATAAATTATATAAAAAGCCCAATTTGATCAATATCATGTTTTCATCATAGACTGATTCATTCATGGCTTCCAAAAATTGTTTTTTATATAATTCTTCTAATTCTTTTTCTTCCATTTCCTCTTTTTTTTCGTAATAATTGACATCTACCGTTATTTTGTACGCTTCCATAACTTATCTATTATCTATTATTTAATATCTTTTTGTTCTTCTTCTTCTTTTTGTTCTTCCTCCACCTGTGGGTGTATAGGGTGAATCATTCTCAATACGCAATCGTTCATCATCCAGTTTTTTGAAGTAATTTTTTATTTCTTCTTGAGTATATTCAGACTCTTTATTACAAATATTTATTACTTGAATTATCATATCTGTATCTTTACAATGCTGTCTACTATTAACCATTTTTCTACCTTTGTTTACCAAATTGTAGACACGATTATTGCGCGTATTGTTTCCATAAAATTCTCTGTAAAAATCAACATTCCAATTTTCTCTACTTAATTTATCTAAATTGATATTTGTTTTATTTTCCGCGTTTGTATATTTGTATTTTATTTGGTTATCGCATTCTCCCTCCTTTGCGGAAATTTCATGAGAACATGGAAGAATAAATTTATAGGATAATTTTATTTTTTCACCAATAATATCAAGTGTTTGTTGTGTTCTTTGTAAATCTGACGCAAACCCATATATATCATATTTATCTTTGATTATTTTACTTAATGCTTCACTTGCTAATTCTGCTTGTCTTTTTCCATCTTCTGTTAATTGAGCATCTAAATATTTACTGAAACTCACATATTTTTCTTTCATTCCGAATATTTTATCCGCTATGTTATGTATTCCTTCACCATGTCTAACAAAGTACATTGTATCAATACTATCAAATGAAAGAGGTGAATCTACATCATTTAATTCTTCAAAGGCAATAAATTTGTTGTATTCATTCAAATTAGAGACAAAAAATGTTTGTAAAAACTTGTCTATTTTTTTGCTAATAGTAGATACTTCTTTTGGTGTTAAATCTATACCTAATTCTGAATATGTTCTTCTTATATGTTGTGAAATTTCATTAGAGGACATTTTATTCTTTGTCAGCATCATATTATTAATTGTCGTCGTTACTTCTGTATCGTTAATATTTTTCAATGTCAGTTCTTGATTTTCTTTTAATTTTCTTCTATTTATAAATTCAATCATTCTATTTATTACACTACTACGATTACCTTCATTTATACATTTCTTCAAATTACTGAAAACTTCTCTAAGATTATTTATCAAATATTCGTCAAACAATTTACCAAAAACTATTTTATGAAAAATATTATTTAACTCTCTAACATTTTCAGGTTTACACCAATATGGTTTCTTGTATTCAAAATAATCTTTTTGTTTGTTATTTAATATACCATCATATACTAAATTTAAACGTAATCCATTGTTATTTGTCAATGAACAAATCGCACAATTCATGAATCTTGTGTTTGTATTGTAATTTAACTTTTTGAAATAACTATTGAATAAACAAATCATTCTAGACTGGTGACTTGCTATTACAGTTATTATTTTTGTATCATCACTTGCGTTTGAGGATAATCTAGAGCGCGGAGGTTGGAACATTGACTGTAATAAATATTCATCATCCTCTTTTTTCTCTTCACCATCACTATCACTATCATAATGTGGTGCTTCTACTCTTCTCTGTATACTTTTAGATACTTTTTCTTGTCGTTGTTGGTTAGCATATTCTTCCTCTACTTCTTGATATGCTTTTTGAGTTTTTGTCATTGCTCTTGATGCTCTTTTACTTTGTCTACTCATCATTTTATCAAGTTTTTTTTTATCTATTGTAAAATTATCTACATCTTCTTTTTCAACCATACTCTGATGTTGTTCCTCTTCAATGAAAGGCAAAGGATTTGTAGCAAAATATTCTTCTTTCTTTGAACTTTTTCTGGATCTGGATTTGGATTTGGATTTGGATTTGGATTTTTTACGATCCGGATTCTTTGATGAAAGTAACTTCATAATTTCTCTATCTTGTTTTTCTTTTTCTTTCCTGTCTCTTTCATTTTTCTCTTTGTCTTTTTCTGTAGCTACACCAAAGGTTGTTCTTAATCCACGCATAAATCCACCACCTTCCATTTATATATATGATAACTAAAATTATATTTGTTATTAATTATAACACCCTTGAGAACCTTGATCACGTGTCAAATCTCTGGACGGTAATCCACCTCTAACCCAACCTGCTGCCGCACTATCCTCTACTATATTATTTGGATTGGTTACTGTACTTTGAATGGAAGGTATTAAAGGAGTATAATGATTGTTCAAATAACTTTTTTCAGATGAATTTACAATGGATTTTTTATTTGTATTCATGCTACCTTGTAAAAGTTGAAATTCAATCGCAGGATCAACCGAACCTCTTCCTAAAAAAGGAACTGTGGCAAAAGGTCTATGAAACAAATCCACTTTACCTGAAGGATGTGTTTGTATGGTTCCAATTAACAACTTGGAGTTGTCATCAATATTACATCCACCAGCGCCTGTATTAAACGACCCTTTATAAAAGATACACGGTTGTGTTAATGCTAAATCAATAGGTTTTCTCATGGAACAATCTTGTAAATAATAATTTTGTAGACTATAATTACATATTTGAACGTTTTGTAATGTGGTTTGATCTATACAACAGGAATCATTACCTATTCTACTCATTTTGTCAAATGTATAGGACATATATATAAATTATAAAATATTTTATTAAATAAGTAAATAACGTTCATTGTCTTGAACTCTTGCCAAACCACTTTCTTTTCCTGAAATCATATTACCATACAAATATTGAGCAAAGGCTCCTTGGTCATTGGTTACTTTTGTATTTGGGTTCGCATAATAATTCCACATAGATTGTTCAAATTCAAAATTATCTCCTAAATTACCAAATAACTGTTTGTTTGTATTTTTGATTGTAGGATTCATTTCTTGAATGGCTTGTTTGGCATTCGTATTGATATCTTCATAAACCGTTGGGTTAAATGCTGGAGGAGCGGATTTACGATTCGGAACATATTTTATTTCAGGTAATAACATATTTCCTAATGGATTTTTTTTATTGTTTTTATAATAATCCTCTTTCAAGAATTCTTGTAAAGACATTTTTTTATTTCTTGTATCTACCATCGGCGAATATCCCTCTTTTTCATTCTTCTTCTTGTAATAATAAATAACAATAATACATATCAATGTCAACAAACCAAACCATAAATAACTTACTTGAAAAGTAATCAAAAAACCTATAACAGATAATAGAATAACCAATCTTGAGATATTGTTTAATTTTTGAACAAACGTCATGGATGTTTCAGGATAAAGATCTGAAAAAGAATGTATATTTATTAAAATACTAGGATTATTTAACCAAAATGTTGTATTCATATAATTAAAGTATTTATTATTTTTGATTAAATAATTTAATTATTTCCTCATCGTTCATAATATTTTCTAATGATTCTATGGGTAGTTGTTGTTTTTCTTGTTTTTCCTGTTTTTTATTCTCTTTCTTTTTTCTCAGTTTTTCTTTTGTCTTTTCTTGTTTCTCCATTTGTTTGTATTTTTGTTCCATCTTCTTGACATCCATATTTTTCTTGTTTACCCCAGGCATATTAGACATGTTGCTTAATATATTCGCAAAGTTATCTAATCCTGGCATGTTTTTCATTTGACTGAATAAATTCAAACTTTCATTCATCAACTCCTTCTCATCTACCTCTCCTGATTTTAACTTGTCGTCCAACTTTTCTCCAATGTTTTTTACTAAATTGGTAATATTTTTGGAATCCGCAAATATATTTTGAAATAATTTCATAGGATCTTTTGTGTCTATATCTACATCTTTGAATGTTTCATTGGCCATCTCTTTTGCGATATTTCCCAAGTTTCCAGTAAGCATCTTCTCTATTTGTGTATGAAAATCACTGATGTCTTCCTTCTTATTCTCCTTGAATAGATTTTCCATGTTTTGGATAGTGTCTGTTAACTTTTTTTGTATTTCTTCTGTATCCATATTTTGTAATATACTATCAATATCACTATCCTTTTCATAGTTGAAATCACTATTAAGCAATGTAATCAAAATGAGTTGTAAATACTTCCATATCATTTCTTTTGATTTGTCGCTTAGTTCACTGTTCCATAAATGTTTGAATTCTATCTGAGGTAAAAAATCAGTACGAACTGTATTCTCTTCACTAAATATTTCTACGTTTTGATTTAATACATCTATGAAATGATGACTCAAGGTCTTTTTGATATGTTCATAGACATAATCTATTTTTTCTTTGACTAACTCTTCAAAATTCCACCATTTATTGATAATCAATATATATTCAGGAAATGGAATCAAGAAATCTTTTAAGAATTCATTCATTATTTTGTAAAATTGATTATACTGATTTTCATCCATAACAAATATTTTTTTTTGTATTTAAATTGTTAATTTTTTGATATATTATATAAAACACTTAATTGATTTAATTGTTTCATATACTTTATCCACTTGATTTTGTTTTCTGTATTCATTTCACTAACAGGTTTTCTCATCTTCTCAATTCCATCAATAATTCTATCTGAATAATTTGCTTGACTAATATTCAAAACATCGTTCCTATACTCTTTGTTCAAAAAGTATTCATAATCTTCGTTTTCTATAGGCTCGCTATAATTTTGAACAATATAAGAATGCCAAAATTTTACAATCAACGATGGATTGATTTTTTTAATAGACAACAAACCATTGTAAGCGGTTCTTAAATCTACATTGTTTGGAAACAATTCTACTATGAACAATACATGTTCCTCAAAACAATTATTAAAAGCTTTTAGATATAAACTGGACATATATTGTTATTTTTTTTATTTTTATATTATTTTTTTATTTCTAATTCTCTTTGTTTTTGTAGTTGTTCTAAAGAAATGGTATTTTTTTCTTTGTTGGAATAATTATCGGTAGAAGGAGTAGAGATCTTGTCTTCTTGAGAAGACAACCCAAAATAACTGTGCATCTGTCTTGTACCTCCATTTCCTTTGGCAGACAATTGATCAGCGTCCATATCTAAAAAACTATAATTATCAGAAGCAATAAATCCTCCTCCTAATGAAAAGGCAGAAGGTTCTAAATTGTTCATGGTGGTTTGAACTTGTTTTTGTATTTGCTTGGGTCTAAAATAATCATAAATACTTTCTCCAAACAATACTTCGTAATTGTTGTTTAATAACAACAAAGCAGGTACTTTTGTAACTGTTTTGGGCAAGATCAATTCTTGATTTTGTAGCTTGATATAAATAGATCCATCAGGTCTGACTTCTCTTACATCTACACAAATAAAATGAATGTCCTTGGACAATTCCGTTTTACTTAAAGATTGTAATAATTTCTTTGAATGTTCGCAATAATTACTATAATACAAAATACAACTCATTATTTTATACAAAGGTTTTTCAAAATAATTTTTAACTTATAAAATTGAAATAATTTAAAATAATATCTGTTTATTAAATAAAATGAATCCCATTCTCGTAAATTGGAAAGAAGAAGACAATCAATTGACTTTTGTGTTAACTGATACTTTCACAAGTATTGCTAATGGTATTCGTAGAACTATTTTATCTGATATTCCTATATTTGGTTTTAAAACATTTCCTTATGAAGAAACACAAATACAAATTTTTGAAAACACCACGAGACTAAACAATGAGATTTTAAAACAACGTTTGAGTTGTATTCCGGTTCATATCAATGATACAACGAAAGACATGAGTTCTTTTGTCTTAGAAATCAAAGTAGAAAACAAAACTAGCAATATTCTTTCTGTTACTACAGAACATTTTAAAATCAAGAATACAAGTAACAATACTTATTTGTCAAGTGAAGAACAAAAATTAATCTTTCCCCCTTTTACACCTATATGGAATACTACAGAGTATTATATTCATTTTGTTTGCTTAAAGCCTAAAATTTCCGATGAAATACATGGAGAAAAATTACATTTGACCTGTCCATTCTCTGTAGTCAGTTGTAAAGAAGATGGAATGTTTAATGTGGTCAGTACTTGTTCTTATGGATTTACAGTAGACAAAGAACTACAAGATCGTCACTTGGCAAAAGAAGTACAAAAATGGGAAGAACAAAAATATTCAGAAAAACAAATAGCTGATGAAACAGCCAATTGGTATTTGTTGGATGGATTACGCCTGACAAAGAAAAATAGTTTTGATTTTATTGTAGAAACATTGGGAATTTATTCCAACACAGAATTAATTCAATTAGCTTGTGATATAATTATTCAAAAATTAGAGAGATTCATAGAATTATCACAAACACAAGAATTAGAGATAAAGAAAAGTGTAAATACTCTTCCTCATAGTTTTGATGTTGTTTTGTTAAACGAAGATTATACCATTGGAAATATTCTTCAAGATTTAATCATAGATCATTTTATTGAAAAAGAAGAAAAGATACAATATTGTGGATTTAAAAAGTTTCATCCTCATGACAATTATAGTATTGTAAGAGTTAGTTATGTAGAAAATACCTCTGTAGAAAGTATTCATTTAGATATGCAACAAATATTTACTCAAGGTATTAGTATATTTAAGAAAATAATCAAACAAATAAAATAAGATATAATATATAAGAAATGGATGAAGATAAAATATTTTTAACATTAGGTGATATTATTGAGATTATCTCACCTAAAAACAAAGAACTAAACAATCAAATTTTTTTCATTGAATATATTGATGAAACAACCATGAAACTTGTCAATGAATTACACGAATACACTTTGGAGATATCCAATAAAAAACTTACGAATGAAAGCATTGAAACCATAAAGATTATCAGTCGGGCGGATTCTCCTAGTTATGCTGTTCAACATGATTTGGTTATAGACCAATGGATAATGATTACCTTGGCAAATGAATATGTTATTCAAGGACAAATTGTAGATTTACAAAACGATTGTATTGAAGTGAAAGTAGTAGATGAAGAGAATCCGATTTATATTGATTTCGCATACAAAGGTATTCCTCCTGATTTGTCTATTGAAAGTATAGAGATTATAGAACCTCCGGAAGAAAAAGAAGAAGAAAAGGAAGTACAAGAAGAAAGTGTGGAAGAAGAAGTTGAATTGGAAGAAGACGGAGAAGAATGGGAACAATTACCCGCAAAAGATTTAAAGAAAGAGATAATAGAAACAGATCTTGAGATACAATTTGGTGATATAGAGGAAGTACAAGTATTGATAGATTTGGATGATAAATCCAAAAGATATCAAGTAGATATTCAAACCAATGATTTATTAGAAAATATGTTGAATGATCTTCCTATGGAAAAACGATCTTTTAATGAATTGAATAAAATTCATACAATGATTGAAAGATTTGTTCAACTCAGAAAAGAATACGCAACTGTAAACAAATACAATCATGTGACAGGATTTCGTAAGATTGACAAAGATTGGAAACCATTAAAAGAAAGTCTATTACATTTGGAGAAACATTTGTATTGGATTATTCCTGTGGGTGAAAATATAAAAAAAATATACTTGACTCAAGATGACGACGATGAAGAAGAAGTATCTAAATTAAATGTCACCATTTTGGATATATTCAATAGTTTGGATTTGACCAATGAATATTTTGCTCAATACAATTCAGTCGCAGGAATAGAAAATAAATACGATGAACTCTATTCTAAATTGAATCCTTTGTTTACACCCTTTGAAAACATAAGTCATAAAGAACAAAGACAAGAATATATTGTCAATCATCCAGTGGAAACAAACATGGATATCATTCTACAAAAACACAATGCTTATTTCAAAGACAAAATAAAATCCGTTCCTTTTTTCTTTGAAAGATACAATACTGGATTGAGACGATTAAAAACAATTCTATCCAAAGGTTCTAGATTGATTACAGAGAAAAAACATGTTACGCATAATGATGAATTGACCATCAAATCTTTTATTACTTGTCCAGAGCCTGTCATACATTTTTCAAAGATACAGTTGCCAAGTACTTTGTTATTACATAAATCCAACTTACATTTACATTTTCTACAATACTCTAAATTGTTTCATAGAAAAACACCTATTCATACAGTAGATATAAACTCATTAGAAGACAGTATTGATTTTGACAAAGACAACTATGTAAACAATATCAAAAATTATGATTTGAAAACAGATCACAAAAATTATGAAAAATACTTGAATATCATTGTTCCGATGACTCGTGTGTTGTTTCAATTAGTACAAAAATACATAGTAGGTAAATTATCTATTCTGGAAATATTATCTAACTTGGAACCTTTTTTGATTTATAGCAAAGATTTAACTTACAAACAATACGAAGACATTGTGTTTTTTCTGAATCAAAAAATAAAAGATTTCTTTGAAAACATGGCAAGAAAAGAAAAGGAATTAAATCAATTGCGTTTTTATAAATCGTTTACTTCTCAAAGTACCTTTTATATTACATCTGTAACAGAAAAAATATTTCAATTGGTTCAACATTCTTATCCTTATGAAGAACTTCAGGATATTCATTCTATCTTGTTTCAAGATTACCATTACGATAAAAAACATTTGTTCATGTCAAACAGTGAACTTCTAAAACACATATTATCTATAGATCAAGGATTGTTTTACAACAGTGTCATTCGTTTCAATACCTATATGTTGACTTATCCCAAAGAAATATTTCCATTGTTGGAAGAAGAAAAGAGAAAACTGGAGAGTAAAAAGATTACTAGCAACTGTAATCAATTTATCATAGCAAAACGATATTCATCCTTAGAAGACCTACAAAAAGACAATGGCAAAGAAACATTCTTTGATAAAAAATTAGACAAAACAAATTATGATTTATTGGACCAATACAAAAAAGAAAAAGAAAAAATGTCTCCTGAGGAATTTCTTACTTTTTTAAGAAAAAAACTAAAATCAAAATACTTTGTAGAAGATGAAAGCATGGCAGAAACATTGATAGCAGGTATTAAAAAAGTAAAAGAAGGTCATTATGCTTATTATCTAGACAATGGTATTGCGGACTTTTACCGTCGTCAACAAAACAAATGGGCAAAAGTAACGGACAAAGAAGAAGTGTTTAAATTGAACAGTTCAGAAGATTTATGTAATATACAACCTCAGTGTATCTTTGTAGAAAACGAATGTAAGTCTATGGAGGCTAATTCTAACAACTTAACCATTCAACAACTAGAAAAAATGATGAATGATTTTGATGAACAAGATATTTCAACCAAAGATATTTTACCTATGTTGATTTCTCAATTTGTCTATTACAAAGATACCATAAAGAAAAAAGAAGCCATATTAAAATATCATTGGTTGAAAAACAATTATGATTTTTATTTTATTGGACAAAGTATTACAGATACGAGTGAAGTCAAAAAGTCTCCTTATCAAAAATTATGCGATGCTATCTTAAGTGAAGAAGATTATGTCAAAAAGCAAACATCTATTCTCATGTTTTGTAGTTTGTATACTAGAACAGCCAATACGTTACATGAGCAAGACACAGAAAATCCTTATTGGTTGTATTGTATAGAGAGCAATGTTCAATTAATTCCTGCCTTTATTCATCGTTTGGCAAGTATATTCATAGAAAATCCTGAAAAGTATAACATGACCGTAGATCAGATTATCAAAGAACAAGGAGTCATTAGTGACGATGGAGAGAAATGGGTAGATAAGTACTCAGGCTATACAATTAAAAACATTGATTTTGTAGATGACGAAGGATTTATTACTGGTTTGGATTTCTTGGAAGAAGATTTTGAAAAAGAAGAAGAAAACAAATTTGAACCAACAAGCAATACAAAAGAATTGAGAATCATTCGCAATGTGATTGACAGTATTTCTTTTTTTATAGGAATACAGTTGAAAGATCAAATGGATTTTTTGATAAGAAACATTACCAAGTTAATATTGAATTTACCAGATGAAAAAAGATACAATGAAGGAAAACAAGCCAAGAAAACTTCTTATGATGATTATATAAATTTGAATATTTTGTTTTTAACTCTGGGAATGTTATTAGTAACAATACAAGGATCTATTCCTAGTATAAAAACAAAGAAAACATTTCCTGGGTGTATCAAATCGTTTCAAGGATATCCGTTGGACACAAAAGAAAACAAAGGAGCCATTCGTTATTTGTCTTGTATTGTATTCAAAATCAAAAGCAAAACTATTATTCCCTGGAATACTTTATCCAAGTTTAAAACACAAGATGCGATAGAAGATACTTTGTTGATTTATTTAGAAAAGATTATATTGAAAGAAACAGAAGTAACTCATTACTTGGAAGAAAAGAGAAGTTATCTGATAGAAAACGAAGAATTAGAGATGGATCAATATAGTTTAACCAATTGGATACATTTTTTACCTCCGTTGATTCCTTTTCACATAAAAGAGATTACTTCATTGGAAAGTACTTTCAAACAAAGTCTGATAAAGAGTATCAAAGACAACAATCATGACCAAGAACAAAAAATATATACGATTCGTTCCAAGAATATCTTTTATTCCTTGAAAATACAAGAACTGATACAACATATCGTTCAAAAAAAAATATTGCTGTTGAAGAACTCTTACAACGAACCTTTTATTGAAAATGCTTGTTGTAATGAATCTACTCAAGAAACCGTAATAGAGTATTTTATTCATGAGAACAAAGAAATATTGTTGTTATGTAATCAAGTACAAGAATCCAGTACTTTACTTCATGACATAACTATGATGACCAAAGCGGATACATATAGTTCAACCATTGATACAAAATTAAGTTATCCTCCAGTAACAAACAAGTACAATGAAAATACTATTTATTTAGCTTTTATTATTTATTGTAAATTCAATAAAGCATTACCTATTCCGAATTATTTAAAAGAAATTTGTAAAGAAAAACCGTTGAATATATCTAGTGTTGATTCTACCAAAGAGATTATAAATAAGTTGAAAGAAGAAACGGTTCATTACAAAGAAGAAAGTTTGATTGAATTGATGAATTTAGTAAATAAAAAAAACATTGTTCCTTTGATTTTTAACAAAGTGTATGATCCACAAACTACTTTGTTTTATGAAAAAATTATTCAATTACTAGAGGAAGAAAGTATATTTGATGAAGATGAGGACTTGTTGAAAGGGATGGCAACTTCTATCGCACAGATTACTACTTTACATACACTGGAGAGCAAAAGAAAGAGTCCTTCTGTCATGAATGAAGTCAATCGGTCTATTCAAAATGAATTAATCAAAAAGAATAAAGCAACCAAATTAATCATACAAAAATTTTTAAAAGAAAACAGAAAACAAAAAGAAAATAAAAAGAATAGTTCTATGATAGATTCTTTTTTGACAAACTTGACGGATTTTATTGGTTATGAAAGAGACGAAGAAGACACATTGTTTCAATACATACAATTCATGAGAAACAATGTCTTTTTGTTTGTTTCTGTTTTTCCAAACATCATATTGAATCATATAGAACCTGAGATAACCATACCAAAATATATGAATTATTTATCTTTTTCTCATAATTTAAAATTATTGGATTTGATGAAAGAATATTTTCAACCTTTTGTTGCCTATTTTCACAATCCAATTATAGAAAAAGTATTATTAAAAATACAATCAAAAGGAAAAGATATTTGCCACTTGATCAATAGTTGTCCGATTATCTTGAATCAAAAATACGATGTAGAATATTCCTCTTTTGACAAAACGATTGTTATTTTGTTGATGGAATATTTATTTTTGAAAGTAATACATTTGTATATAGATTTAACAGAAGATACAACCAATGTCATTATTCCTAAGAAAAAAAAAGGAAAACAACCAGAAATGTCTTCTTTAGAAGAATTAGAAGAAGAATATGTTGAATTTTCTATGGACGCAGCAATATTAGAGGGAGATAAAAAAGAATTAAAAAACAATATATCAGAAATGTTGAAAACATTCATCATGATATTGAAAAAACAAAAAGACGATATCAATATTTCATATGATAGTATCATGGATAAGATATTCAAGATAAAGGAAGCAGAAAAGTCTATGTTTACATCTGAATTGAAGGCCAAGTCAGAAGAAGAAAGAAATGTAGATACAGAATTAAAAAGAAACAAATTAGGAAGATGGAATAGAGGATTACAAAAAGGATTGACAGAGTACGATGAAAATGTATGGGAAGAAGAACAAAACATGAGAGATATTTTAAAAGGTATTGAAGAAAGGGCCAGAAAAGAAGGCCAAGAAGAAAACCTGGAAGAAATTATAGAACAGATAAATGTGGACGAAAGAGAAGATAGAGAAAGTCATAGCATGAGAATGTTAAGTGAGAATTTTATGGATGGAGATGATTGGGAAGCTTTTGAAATGGAAGGAGATGATTGGGATGAACAAAATTAGTTTAATAGAAAAAAAAATAAAAGTTTGTTATATAAATGTCTTTCCGAAAATATGGAGGCATCCAAAATAATGCTAAAAATAATTATGTTCGTAGTCAAGTAAATGACGCAGGAATATTTAATGTTACACAAAAGATAGGAGAACCCAATACGGTTGTTGTTTCTGAGAGTCATATTGATATGAAAGGTGCTTCGCTGTTAAATGTTGGTAATTTGTATTTTATAGATGGTCAAGGAAGTGCTGGACAAAAAGGAGATACAGGAAGTATTGGGGCTACTGGGGCTACTGGGGCTACGGGAGCTGTTGGTGCTACTGGGGCAGCTGGTTCTAGTGGGAATGATGGAAATACGGGTCCTATAGGTCCTACTGGCCCCACAGGTCCTACAGGTCCTACGGGTCCTACAGGTTATACAGGTTATACAGGTTATACAGGTTACACAGGTTATACAGGTTATACAGGTTATACGGGTTACACTGGTTATACGGGTTACACAGGTTATACAGGTTATACGGGTTATACAGGTTATACAGGTTACACAGGTTACACAGGTTATACAGGTTATACAGGTTATACAGGTTACACAGGTTACACAGGTTACACAGGTTACACAGGTTATACGGGTTATACAGGTTATACAGGAGAAAAAGGAGATATAGGTCCTACGGGACCAGCAGGTTCAGGAACAGGATTTGACACACCTTATATTATTAATATTAGTGGTGGTATAGAAGTTATTGGTAATTTAGTAGTAGGTTATAATTTGTATAATATAACAAATACTTCAGGAATAAATTATTATTCATTCATAAGTAATAATTCTACTTATTTAGTAATTCAAACAACTGATTTTAGTAATAATGCTAGTTATGGATCATGTTTATTAACTTTTGATACAGATATATCCGTTAATATATTAACAATTGGTGGTGGAGGCGATGGTATTAGTAACTCTGTTGATCAAAATCCAGGAGGAGGGGGAGGAGGTGGTGGTGGTATTGCCATGGGAACATATTATTTTAATAGTGATACAAGTTATACTTTACAAGTTGGTTATAGTAATAACTCTACTGTCATTACAAGCACTTATGGATCTGTTGTATCTACTGTTATATCTACTACTGTAGCAACAGCTAGTTCAAGCAGTTCAATAGTAACGTCTGGTGGTATAGGTGGAAGTGGACAAGATGGAAATAATAGTTTTAGTAATAGTAATATTACATTAGGTAATGCTTCAGGTGCTGATGGAGGAGATGGTGGTTATAATACAAGCACTCCAACTCCTGGAAGTCCTGGAAATACTATTAATTATAATGGAGATGTAAGTGGTACTATATATTTTGGAGCTCTTACTATAAATTGCGGTAATGGGGGTGGAGGTGGAGGTATGTATAACACAGTATATACTGATTTTTACACAGATGGTGGTGCTGGCGGTAGTTCTGGTGGTATTGGCGGCAATGGTAGTAATAATTATGTAAATGGAACTCCTTATGGTGGAGGTGGTGGTGGTGGTGGCGGTGGTATTAATGGAGGATCTGGAGGTAACGCAAATACAACTACAGGTGTTGGTGGTGTTGGTGGTAATGGTGGATATGTTCCTTTTAATCCAACGTTTGTTTCTAGTCCAACAACATTAAGTTATGGAAATGGTGGGGGTGGAGGTGGAGGTGGTTCTAATACTTTTTCAATAAATGGTATAGGATCTCCTGGAGTAATCATACTTTATTACGATAATATATCACCAAAAAACATTAATTGTAGTGGAACTGTAACTTGTAATAATTTAGTATGTAGTGGAAGTGGTACTATTGATAAAGATTTATTAGTAAAAGGTACTGGAAGTGTTAATATATTACAAGTAGACGCAAATTCTAGCGCTACTACTTTAAATTATACTAATTTTCCTGGTTGGACTACAATAACAAATAATTTATATGGTATTAGTGAAACAGATTTTATTAATAATGCTACTGGACCTTACGGTACTGATGATTATACTGGAGGGTTTAATTTTTATCACCTTCCTACATGTAGTGGTAGTAGTTCTACTCCAATTATGTCACTTAGTGGGACAAAAGGTAATCTTGGAGTAGCAGGTTCTGGAACTTTCAACAATTCATTAAGAGTTCAATATAAGGGTGAAAATTCAGTTTTCTTAGGGGCATCTACTTTTACTGGTGTTACAGGCGCTTTTGGACAAATAAATATTTATAATAATAGTAATACTGCTATAGGAACAATAAATGTTGATTCCGAACAAGACTTCAATATAATTGCTAATGATCAAGTGTTAAACTTAAATTCTAACCTTGTTTCTGGAGCAACAGGTGAGCAATCAACCAGCGTAAATATAAGCACGCAATTTGTTAGTGGAAGTACTACTACTGCCGAGACGAATATTCTTACAATTGCTAGTACATCAGATAGAACAATAGAGATTGTAGCAAAAAATACAACTACTACAAGTGGTACAAACCTCAGTATATATCCTGATGGAGGTACTCAGTTAACATTAGGTACAACAGCAACTGCTGATATAAATATGTATGCTGCTAATATCAATTGTTATGGTAATGGTACAGATGATGCTAACTTAGTTGTTAATGGTAAAGCTACTATTGGAAAATTAAATTTTAGCGGTGATACCGCAGCTGGGAATCAATATATTACCACCACTGATAATATTGGTATTTCAGCTAGTAGTGGCGGGCAACTAGATATGTATGCGGGAGCATATATAAATTTAACCACAATATACAATAGTGAACCTACTAAAGCAAATACGCTTCGTATTTCTAGTACTACAGCATCTGGTATTGCTATTTATCCTTCAACTAATTCAAATATCAGTATATATCCTGATGGAGGTAATCAGTTAACATTAGGTACAACAGATACTGCTTATATAAACATAATTGCGAAAGGTGATATCAATTGTAGTGGTAGTGGATCAAATAACGCTCTTTTGAATGTTAAAGGGGAAATTTATGCTAAAGGGAGTATTTATTCGGAAAGCGGTAATATTTCCACAAGTTTTAATTGTGGACTTGAGACTATTTCAAGTAATTTTAATGCTGGTACTACAATAGTAAATAATCTTACTCAAAATCAGTATGAAACAGATTTTGTTAATACAGCACCCGGACTTATCGGCGGGTTTAATTTTTATAGTATTATCAATGACTCTACTACTAAATTTGATCCGATTATGTCACTTACAGGTGCTGGTAATCTTAACGTAGTAGGTGATTTAACTGTTCAAGGAGATAATATAAAATTTTCTGGGTCAACTGAAGACGGATTTTACATTAATCCTAGTTTATTAAAAACAATATCAGCAACAAGCGGTCCAAATGGTGGGGGAGGTACTTCCGGAACGGGTTGTTATTTACTGGCTATTCAGATAGGAAGTGGGTCATCAACGCTTAACGCCGGTACTGTTTGTATTTGTAGTGGTAATTTTGCTAAAGCATAGAGGAAATTTTTAACAACAAAAAAAATAAAAATTGAAATAAATATTAATATAAATATAAAATAACTTATTATACAAATGCCAATTCCTATCAAATGTTTTACTTGCGGAAATGTTCTTGCCGATAAATATATTTGTTATCAAGAACGAGTCAGAGAAAGAAAGATTGCCAATCATGAAAGCACAGACAAGATCGTTTATTTAACACATTCCAACAATAAAAAATCTGTAGAAGGACATACATTGGACGAGTTAAAGTTACACAAAATGTGTTGTAGAACAATAATGTTAACTCATGTGGATATAAATTAAATAATAATATAATATATGAAAAAAAGAACAAATAGAAGATATAAAAAGAAAAGACATACAAGAAAACGGAAAGGAGGAAACATAGAATTCGCTAAAACAGCATTTGTAGGAACACCCTGGGGTCCAGAACCAAATCAATGGCCTAGTGGTATCAACGCAAACCATTACAAACTAAATACATACGACAAAACACTACCTTCTTATAATACGTTACAATCAGGAGGAAAAAGAAGAAAAAAAGGAGGAACTTTAGCATGGGAAGCTTTAGGATTCAATTATAAATCTTTATGGAATACTTTTAGGACAAATCAACCACCTACGAATCCTGCTCCGTTCGTCCAACCCCAATTAGAAAAACAAATAAATTAATTTCTTTTATAATAATATAATGGCATTTCCTCGTAAAATAAGAGATTTATGCGCTCCTTCTATGTTGTATTTTATTGTTTCTATCATTGCGCTTATTGTGGCGATTTTGATGAATTTAGGACATAACAACAAGCTTGTTTTAGGAAGTTATAGCGTGGGTGTTGTCAACACTACTTTAATATTTATTGTTAAACTCATCTTTATCTTATTATGGACTTGGATCTTGAATTTGATCTGTAAAGATGGACATGAAGTGATTTCATGGATTTTGGTATTTTTACCTTTTATTGCGATGTTTTTGTGTATTTTAGCAATGATGGTTAACTAAATAAATAATTAATTATATAATAAATATTCATTATATAATTAAATATGGATGAGATTTCGTGGAAGATTATAGATAAATATTTCAAAGAAAATCCTTATAATTTAAACGCTCATCATTTAGATTCATACAATAGTTTTTTTTCTCAAGGAATCAAAAAAATATTAAAAGAAAACAATCCGATTCGTTTCATAGAACAAAACGAATTAAAAAAAGGAAATGATTTAGAAGAAATAGAAACCGTAGAATTAAAACGCAATGAATGTTCTTTGTATTTAGGAGGAAAAGAAGGAGACAAAATTTATTATGGCAAACCAATTATTTACGATGACCAGCATTCTCATTATATGTATCCTAATGATGCGCGTTTAAGAAACATGAGCTATGGTATTACCATTCATATTGATGTAGTCGTAGAATTTATTTATTATGTAGACGATGAACAAAAAGAACATACCATCACTTTAGAACAAATTTATTTAGGAAAATTTCCTATCATGTTGTATTCTAATTTATGTATTTTACAAAACTTACCAAAACAAGTATTGTACAATATGGGAGAATGTATGAATGATTTAGGTGGTTATTTTATCATAGATGGAAAAGAAAAGGTGATTGTTAGTCAAGAAAAGTTTGCCAACAATATTTTGTATTCAAAAAAGATGAACAAAAACGATATCTATAGTTACTCCGTAGAAATACGTTCTGTTTCAGAAGATGCATCCAAACCAAGAAGAACCACCTCTATCAAAATACTAAGACCCAGCACCACTTATTCCAACAATCAAATTGTAGTGGTCATACCGAATGTAAGAAAACCGATTCCATTGTTTATTGTCATGAGAGCATTGGGTATTTTAAGTGATAAACAAATCATAGAAACTTGTTTATTGAACTTGGATGAAAACCAGAGTTATATTGACTTGTTTATTCCAAGTATTCATGATGCCAATATGGTATTTTCTCAATCCGTTGCCTTGAAATACATTGCCAGTTTTACAAAAAGAGGAACTCTCTCAAGTGTATATGATATTCTAATGAATTATTTTTTACCTCATATAGGAGAATTAAATTTTTTGAACAAAGCATACTTTCTAGGACATATGGTAAATAAATTACTGCGTGTATTTACAGGAAAAGAAAAGGCAACAGACAGAGATAGTTTTAAATACAAGAGAATAGAAGTATCTGGAGATTTAATCTCTGATTTATTTCGTGAATATTATTTAATTCAACAAAAACACATAAAATTGTTGATTGAAAAAACATATTATTTTGGTAAAATCAATTATGAAAATGACAATTTCATTCAATTGATAGAAAACAATTACAAAACATTCTTTCAAGATCGGTTGGTAGAAAAAGGTATTCGCAAAGGATTCAAAGGAAACTGGGGATCAGATGTTCATACAAAACGTGAAGGTATTGTTCAAGATTTAAATCGTCTTTCATGGATGACCTCCATGTCTCACTTGAGAAAAATCAATTTACCTATGGACTCTACTTCCAAAGTAATCAAACCTCGTTTGTTAAACAACACTCAATGGGGTTATATAGATCCATTAGATTCTCCTGATGGAGGAAATATTGGGTTTCACAAACATCTCAGTATCATGGCAAGTATTACTAATCAAATTCCTTCCTTTCCTATCATAGAATGGTTAAAAACAGAAACAGATTTACAACTCATTCTACAATGTAACAATCATACCTTGTATGAATCCACCAAAGTATTTGTCAATGGAAATTGGATAGGTATTACTCAAGAACCTCTCTTGTTAAAAAACAAACTCATTTTGTACAAACACACAGGACTGATTCCTACTTATATTAGTATTAGTTTCTATATTCAAGAAAACAGTGTTTATATTTATACAGACAGTGGTAGATTGGTTCGTCCGATTTATTACATAAGCAATGACAAAATAAGTTATGACAAAAAAGAAAAAGAGTATTCATGGCAAGAAATAGTTTCAGGAACGTTGGAAAAGAAAGATGAGAATTATTCTCATAAGAAAAATATGTTTTATAAAATAAATGAATTGTATGACAAAGATACAAACATAGAAAGATTAATAGCCCATCAAAGTTTGATAGAATACATTGATGTGGTAGAAGAAGACAACGCATTGATTGCGATGAATGAAACAGAAGTAGAAAAGAATAAATATTATACTCATGTAGAAATCAAACCTTCTTTGATTCTAGGCGTCTTGGGTAATTGTATTATTTATCCTGAGTGTAATCAATTACCAAGAAATGTATTCTCATGCGGACAAAGTAAACAAGCTGTTTCTTTGTATCATACCAACTATACTTTACGAATGGATAAAATGGCGGTTGTTTTAAACTATGGACAAACACCTTTGATCAAATCCAGATATTTAGAATACATTAACCATGAGAAACAACCTTATGGAAACAATGTAGTTGTAGCCATCATGTGTTATACAGGATACAATGTAGAAGATGCTATTTTAATCAATCAAGGTTCTATCAACAGAGGGTTGTTTCGTACAACGTATTATACCACTTATGAAGCAGACGAAGAAGTAGAAAACACTGGAGAAGTTACCATTAAAAGTGTTTTTACAGAGATTATGGTTCCTGGTAAAAATATTTCTCGTTTGAAACCTGGATATGATTATAGTTTATTAGATGACAAAGGATTGGTAAAAGAAAATACTCCTATAGATGACAAAGTAACCATCATAGGTAGAGTGACTACAACCAGTGACAATCAGAGTGTCATGACAGACAATTCTGTTTTTACCAAAAAAGGACAATTGGGATTTGTAGATAAATCATTTATAACAGAAAACGAAGAAGGAAAAAGATTGGCCAAGATAAGAATTCGTGAAGATCGTACACCTTCTTTAGGAGACAAGATGGCAAGTCGTGCTGGACAAAAAGGAACCGTTGGATTGATTATTCCTGAGGCAAATATGCCATTTACGAGTGATGGAGTAAGACCTGATTTAATCATTAATCCTCATGCGTTGCCTTCACGAATGACCATTGGACAATTGATAGAATGTTTGTTTGGTAAAGCTTGTTCTATTTATGGTGGATTTGGAAACAGTACCGCGTTTGAAGTGAAAGGAGCCAATACAGAACTCTATGGAAAAATGTTAAATCAAGTAGGGTTTCATTCCAGTGGAAATCAACTTTTATACAATGGAATGACTGGAGAAAGAATACAATCAGAAATTTTTATAGGTCCTACTTATTATTTACGATTGAAACACATGGTAAAAGACAAAATCAACTATCGTTCCAAAGGACCCAATACCGCTTTAACAAGACAACCAGTTCAAGGAAGAAGTAATGATGGTGGATTAAGAATAGGTGAGATGGAGAAAGATGCGGTTATCGCTCACGGAGCTTCCAAGTTTTTAAATGATAGTTTTATGAAACGAAGCGATGAATATTTTATGGCAATATGTAATATTTCTGGTTGTGTAGCTATTTACAATCCTTCATTGAATTTGTTCTTGAGTCCTTTTGTAGACGGACCTTTGATATTCCGTGAAGGATTAGACAACAAACAACTTCATTTGAATAGCATCAGTCGGTTTGGAAGAAACTTTAGTATTTTGCGAATTCCTTATTCTTTAAAATTATTGATTCAAGAATTGTTGGTCATGAATATTCAAATGCGTTTTATTACGGAGGACAACATAGATCAATTTATTACCATGAGTTATTCTAACAACATCAATAAACTATTACATAAACCGGACGAAGATCTGAATAAAGTCATTCAATCATTCAAAGAAGAAACAATGAAAAAGAAGAAAGAAATAGACAACAAACCTGTTTATACTACACAAGAATATTCTCAATTTGAAGCAATGGAAAGTCCAGAATCTCCACAATATCAGATTATGAAACCAACCATGAAACTAGATATTCCTTTAGAGGAGGCTGAAATAGATGAAGATTACAAGAGTCCTGCGATGGCTCCAGATAGTCCTGCGATAGACTTGAATGAAGTACCAGAAGAAGTAGAAGAAGTAGAAGAAGAATTCAAAGGAAACTTTTCTCCTATTACACCCATGGATTTGAATGCTCCATTGCCTGAATCACCAAAAGAAGTAGATTTAGAGAATATATATGTGGTTCCAGATTATTTAAAACAGCCTTATACGGAGGAAGAATTAAAATCAAAAGAAGAACAATCAGGAGGAATATTAGAGGTAAAAGAAATCACAACAGATACAGAAGAAAAGAAAGAAGTCACTGGTAGTTCTACTACAAAAACATTTAATATAAATTAAAATTGATTCAAATAATCTAAATATAATTTTTATATATATAAAATGTCTTCTAGTGAAATTTCCATGATTTACAAATCCAGAAACATTATTCTGGAATTAATGGAGAAACAAAACTACAAAACAGATGAGTATTTAGGGTTCAGTATCAATGAAGTCAATATCATGGTAAACACAAAACAATTAGATATGTTGTTAACCAGTAAAATGAACGAACCCAAAAAAGATACAAGTGATTTAGACATGTCAGAACTAGATAAAACAATCACTGAATTACAACAAAAAAAAATAACATCAGAAAAAAAAGTGTATATAAAATACTTTCTAACAAAATCTTTAAGAACCAACAACATAGATGAGATGGTAGAGGATTTGTTTGTGACAGAAGATATATTAACAAAGAACGATACATTGGTCATTATAACAAAGGATGAAATCAATGAAACGATACAAAATCATTTAAAACAAGTATGGGATGAAGAACATATATATGTGATTGTCTTGAATATCAAAAAATTACAATTTAATATTTTGAATCATGTTTTGGTTCCACCACAAAGAATTATGTTACCAGAGGAAGTAGAAGTCATTAAAAAAAAATACAACATAATGGACAATACTCAGTGGCCAGAGATATCTAGATTTGATCCAGTGATGATGGTTCTAGGAATCAGACCAGGAGAAATATGTGAAATCACAAGACCCAACAAATGTTCTATTGTAGAAAAATACTATAGAATATGTATGAATAACTAAAATATATATATAAAATATGAGTCAATATTTTGAACAATTAGCCAATATAAAAAGCCAATTTACAGGAATCATCTCTAATATTGTTAATAGTTATGTAAATTATCAATTGTATCCTGATGATACAAGTTATTCTAATACATATAACAATTATAAAAATGCGATATTAAAATGTAACGCGGACTTGGTCAAATTAGATTTAGAAGTAGAAAATGCGATTGGAATGTCACATAACATGATAAACAAAATATTAGAGACAATTTACAAATCAAAAAATTCTATTTTATCCAAGATGCTTCCTAATTTGTTTCAACAAAAACTAACAAGTAAAAACATGAAAGACATGAATATCAGTTTGTTTACTTACCAACTGTTATTGAACTGGGAATTATTTTTAGGTGTTATTTTTCTTTTTTTTATCATTGTTCTCTATTATAGAAAATATTACACAACAAAAGAAGTGATAGATTACGCATCAAAGAAATTCAATGATACAAAAGAAAGTATAAGTGATAATATTGAAACAGTAAAAAAACAAATAAATCAACCAAAAAAAGAAAAAGAAGAAGAAGAAAAAGAATAATAAAAAAATAACAATTTATAATATATGTTAAAAAATTATATTATAAATTTAAAATGGAAACACGTAGATAAGTCATTGGTATTTTATATTCAACAAAGTATATTAAAATCTATTGATTCAATGAAAAAAAGAATAATTCTTAAGTATATATAATGAGTCAATCAGAATTACAAAAATTAATAGATGAATATTCTATATTACTAAACGCATATGAAATTGCCATCAATGAATACAAAAAAGAAAACAATAATAACATCGTAAATAATGTCTTGATGAATATAAGCAGTGTTCCGGTTCAAACGTTTTACATTGGAAGTTATAGCAATTTAAACAATTATTATACAGCTACAAACATTATCAATAGTATAGAAGTTTATTACAATCTGAGTATTACTTTGTACACAAGTGTTAATTTTGCTGGAGCCAGTGTAACTTATTCTGGAAGTATTCCCAATCAATATAGTAAATTTAATTTGAATACTGCTTATCAATCATTGAAAATAACATCTATGAATACAGATTATAGTATCTCAACGGGTAAACAATTTCAAACATCCGGAGGAAAAACAGTAGTTACAAGTGATATTTCTACTGCGCAAGATTGCGCAACTGCCTGTATGAACGATAACAACTGTACCGCGGCTGTTTATAATAGTGATTTAAATACTTGTGGATATTATACAACTCCAGGGACAATAGAAAACGGCAATAGTTCCAGTCAAATCATCATTCCTTCAAACAAAAAGAAATTATTGATTATTTCACAGTTAAATGCCAAGTTAGAGATGTTGGTGATTCAAATTACTGAAACAAGTAGAAAAGTACTGGAGGAAAACAAACAATCTTATAATAACAAACTGATTACTATGCGTGAATATGAAGAAAAAATCATGGAAATAAACGCTTTACAAAATATAACAAAAGAAAAAACAATAGAATACAAATCTTTAGATAGTGAGTTAAATAATACACAATTGATTGTTTCTAAGAATGTAAGTATTTATTATTTGATGTGGATTGTCTTTATTATACTGATGATTATTATTATCAAACAATTGTTGTTTCCTGATAAAAAAGATCCAGAAAAAGTTGTATGGTTTATATTGATTCTTGCTATTTTCTTAGCTAGCTATAATATTAAAAATGCTTATGGATATTTTTTGTGGTGTATTTTAATTCTTATATTTGCTTTAAAAATTATATTACCCAGATTATAATATTCATAATTTATAATAAAAAGATGGATATATATCAACAAAGTATCTTATTTAAAAAAAAAAAAGACAAAACAAACAAAGAAGGTTTTGATCTATTAAATAGTTTATTCAATTATGAAAGTAGTTTCAATAGCTTGAACAACATCATGATGAATGAATACTCAGATACTGTTTCTAGAATAAGTAAAAAAAATCCTTACAAAAACAAAAATGTAAGAGTAAACTTGTATCGTGAAGACGAAGAAACTCCTTTATCTGAATATGGTTATGTAAACAACATGGGAGTTATGAGACCTTATTTAGAAAACGTAGATTATAGGACAACTACCTGGGGCAAGAATGGATGTCCTACTAATTTATCTGCTTCAAATATAGGGAATCAAGATATTGCTGTAAATGAAAATGGATTATATGAAATTCAATCCAGTCCAAATATTATCAATCTTGTTTTTCCAATGATTCCTGGTCAAGCCTGTGGAAATGAAGGAGAGAACGTTTATGTGAGTAGTATAGGAGATATCAATGATTACACAACTGAATATTTAGGTGCTTATTCGTCCAGTATACCAAATGTAGATAATAATTCTAACTTATTTACATTTGAAACATGTAAGACACGTGCGGTTGATTTAGGTATGAAATACTTTGCGTTGAATCAATACGATACAAAATTAACAAGCAGTCAATGTGTTGTTTCTAATAACTTGAGTGATTTTCAATCAGGCTTTAATACAGAGTATCTGGTTGTTTTATACGATACATCTAATTTAGCTCCTTTTGTAAATGAAGTTAATAACAACAATGTTATTTTAGTAGGGTTTAAAGATCAACAACTTAGAATGTTATTTAGTAATTCTTCAGGAGTAGATGTAAGTGGTGTTATCATTGATTTTAGTAACAATGAGTCTAATACTACTTGTAAAGACGGAGGAAAAATAAACAGTATTCAGGCAACATGGGGAGCCAATTGTAATAGTTCTGGTGCTGATGTTCCATCCAACAATGTAGGACAATATATTACAAATTATTTCAACAGTGGAAATTATCTAGATATGCTTTATCAAATTGGTACAAATGGAGAAGGAGAGAACTTAACCGATCCTGCTCCTGGTTGTGAGAAAAGTTTCAGCGCAAGTTATAAGTGTGGTAATACATCAGAAACAATTAATGTAGATCCAGAATCATGGGGACAAGTTGTAAATTTTAATTGTATAGAACAAGAATTAGAATGCTTGAATATATTGTTTTTAGACAACGATGGTCTTATTTATATAGCTACACGATCCGATATTGATATCACAGATAACATTGTTACTTTAAAAGATGGATCTCAACCTCTTTATACATGGAATTTTACGAGTCAATTAGGAATCCCTTGTAACTCAGCAGAATGTATATCCAACTATCTTTTTATTGCCAAGGAAATGGTCGCAGGAGATTATATTTTATCTCCAGATAAAAAGTTAGCTTTGTATTATGCTTCAGGAACCCAATTACAAATTGTTACTTTTACCAACGGTATTCAGTCATCTGGTGGTAATAATTATGGATTACATACTACCAATGCTTTGTATGAAGTAACAAATATGCCAGATGAAAGCAATGTTGGAAAAGTTGCCTGGATTACAGCAGCAGGATTTCGTAAACAATACCCTGACAATTTATTGACGTATAGCAATGAATATGATAGCTTTCCAGGATGGAGAAGTATAGGAAACAATATTACTTCTGAGATGATGACACCAAGTGAAGGGAAAGACTGGTGTAATGATAATTCAGGTTGTGCTGGATTTGAGTATATTGATGGTGTTTGTTATTTCAAAAATAGCAACATGTATCCAAACGGTGAAAGACAATTGACTGGAGCAAGTAGTGTCATGTATGTTCGTAGACCTCAAGTAATAAACAGTCGTTTTTGTAGTAATCAAATGAATAATATAGGTAATTTAACATGGGACAAGTATATACCTGATATATTTACTGGAGAATATATGGATATTAGTTACAATTGTTCTAAAAATATTGTAGATCCAGGATTAATGCCGAACAACAAACTACACACTTTAAAACAACAAATAAAAAAAGTAAATAGTTCTATTTCGGTTGACTTAAGTAATTTATTACAAGATACAGTTACACAAAATAATTACAACCAAAAATTATACAACTATTTTTCTTCTTTTAAAGAAAGTTTTGGAAATATTAATATCAACAATAATAATATGTATTCAAACAGCGCAAACATGAACAACATGAATATTACTTATCTGGATAAAGTACTAGAAAACACAAAAACATTTCTGAATCAACAATTGTATATTGTTATTACATTGTTTGTTTTATTAATAGGGTTATTTATTGTTATATATAAAATAAAAAAATAATATTATATATTAATGAGTTTAGATAATTCATATAATTTTTTACAAAATTCACAAGAAAGTTTACAAGAGATTGCTGAAATATCTCAAATAATTCAAGGATTATATACTCAGTTAGAACAAACATTAGCCAATCCTAATATTACAACTACTGAAAGTGATAATATTATAAAAAATATAGAAACGTTATCCAATGTAAAAAAAATATTGATAGACAATTATATTTCTACCAATAGAAATGCTGTTCATACTTCTATTGCTGAAGAAATTGCCTACAAAGAAACACAAGCTGCTATGAATGCTGTACAACTTGAGATAGAAGCTTCTAAAAAAAAAATTGCCATGTTAGATCAAGACAAATACAACCGTTTAAGATTAATTGAAATTAATAATTATTATGGTTTACAATACAAAAACAGTCGTAGAATTATTATTTTTGTCATTTGTGTAAGTGTTTTCTTTTTAATTACAATTATATTAAAAAATAGAGGTATTCTTTCTCAACACTGGTTTTATTATATAAATATAGTTGTTTTTGTTGTTTCTATTATTGTATTCTTAGGAATGATACGAAATGCTTACAAGAGAAATAATATGAACTTTGAAGAATACGATATTGAATTTGATGGTGTAGGTGCTGCTTCTAGTTATCCTTCTACTTACGAACCCTCCGGAAATACTACTTCTAGTAGTTATAATATGTTTGGTGTTCAATGTGTAGGAAGTAGCTGTTGTGGCGTGAATCAATACTTTGATACTTCTATGAACGTTTGTATGAATGGTACAAATCCATCAGGTAGTTCATCAGGTAGTTCATCAGATAGTTCATCCAATGGAATGTTGTATATTGTAGATAATTGTAATAACTCATTTATTCCATTTTAATAAAGTATACAAATATATTAATGGTTGATTTAAGAAATATAACTAGACAACTGTCCAATCCTTCGGCTACTTATTCAAATAGCAATTTAATTACCATTTGTGATTCCGAATGTCAAAAAGAAGAAGAAATAGCTAATTTGAAACAGATATATTTAAAGGCAAAAAACAATATGGAATCCGCTCCTGTAGAATATGAAACAGCCAAAAAGAATTACTTGACAATGAAAGATGGAGTCAATGGATACAATGAAATGTTGAAAAAAGAATATACAGATGAAGCCACAAAAAAAAAAGAATTAATGGAAGAAAATTTTAACAAACATTATGATACTGTTTATTCAAAGATTACTGAATTACAAGAAATACAAGAATACATACCCAAAGAAGGATTTGAAGGAGTCCCAAATAAAAGTATATTCTTGACTTTACCACAACAAGGTGTTATCGCAAGTAATTTATCAGATAAGATAACGTTGAACAACAGAAAATCTCAGTACGAATTAGAAGAATACACAAAATTAAAAAAATATTATCATATTTATTTTATAGTATTTTATATTTTAGTGGTTGTTTTATTACTCATGCTTATCAAAACGACCAATATATCTTATTTTGTGAAATTTATTTTTTTATTATGTGTAGCCTTTTATCCTTATTATATTTCTTGGATTGTTTACTTCGTTTACAAAGGAATGAAATATATTTACAAACGAAGTACTATGAATATTTTTAGAAAGATCTAATCTTCATCTTCTTCCATATTACAAATCATGAGATGATTCCATGAAACCTTGTCTTTTCTATAAGACGAAAACTTCTTATCCATACTTTGTATCAACTCACTTGTTTTGGGTGGTTTCTTATTTCCATACTGTTGTCCTTGAAACCATTTCAAGAATTCTTTTTGTAGTGTAGACCTCTTTAATACCTCTCCTGTTTTCTCTACAATCATTTGATGAATAAACCCAGAGATTATATCTTGTTCTTCTCTGTATTTATTAGAACTGGACAAGACGACTTCACAATCTTGTACCATACCACATTTGTCATAAGCAATATTTACCAACATAGAGATGAACACAGGAGCCCACTTTGGCAACTTGTCTTTTAATGATTTGTCTTTTTTGAACACATGAGATGTAGGATCCAAGTATTTGTCTGTCTCATCTACAAACTTAGATATGAAAGGAACCACTCTAATTCTTCTCCATGTTCCATCGTCATTACTAGATATCTCAGGCAAATTATTTGTACATACAACCAAATTAAACTGAGGTTCAAATATTTCACTCTCCGAATACAATGCTCTGGCTTGAATAGGATCTCCTCCTGTTAATTCTTTCATGACTCCTTCATCTACTTTAGAATCTTTTGAAGGTTCTTGCATAACCGCATATCTTATGCCTTTTAGTTGCATCACTTCTGAACTGGTTCCACCTATCTTGTTTCTTTTTTCTGTTACCAATGAAATGGGGACTGTTCCTTTGTATTCACCCAAAGACAAGGACATCAAATCAGCCAATATAGATTTTCCATTGCTTCCACTTCCACAATAAATATTAAAGGTTTGATTCAAGTTCGCACCGATTAAACTAGACGAAAGATGTTCCCACATATATTTACAAACCGTTGGTTCTGGAAACAATTGTCTCATGAATATTTCTACATTCTCTACAATACTTGAATCAAGTTCTCCTTCTAAAAAGGGAACATTGGTTGATTTTGTGATATAGTCTTGAGGTAAACCACTACGAAATACTTTGTTCTTAAAGTCTACTACACCATTACTAAAACACATCAAATATTTATTCGCATCCATTTTACAAACAAAATGAGAATCATAAAACAATTCCATACATTCTCTCATAATATTGTTTTTGTCTGTAGTCTTTTTTAGTTTGTTCATTAGAGTCATTAGATTTTTTACTGTTTTTGTCAACGCTTCTTTTTTTTCTTCGTCTTCTTGATACTTTTCCATTTCCAAGGCAATCTTTTCTAATTTTTTATGATACAATTTATGTAACTCTGTAGAAATATTCAAGCGTAATGATTGACCATTGTCTATTTCCCACCTATGATTTTTGAAGATATACCATCGTTTGTTTGTAATACTTGTACAAATATATTTGTCTTTGAAATGATGAAACAATACAGTAGCAATATCAAATTCAGTAGATTGTTTTATACTCAAGTCTATATAATATTCAATAGAAGATTGCTTGATTTTCAAATATTCTTCTTTGTTTTCTTGCTGAGCCCAATAAATAATAGATCGTCCTGTTCTACCATTTTCTTTTATTTTTGTGTTACACCATTCTTTATACAAATCAGGAATATCACCATAATCAAAATCTTCTGCTTTAGCTCTTAGCATTACCCATGAGAGAAACAAATCATTGTGTGTATCTTTCAACGCAAAACATACTTCACGATTCAATAAATGAGAACCCGGTTCATAGAATTTTTTAGGTAATATTTGAGTAAAATAATGAATTTCTTTGATATAATATTCAGCGTCTTTGAAATGTTCTAATATATTGTTGACTGCTTCATTCAACGTCTTGAAATCTACCACTTTTGTAATCAACAAATCCATATTTTCTACATAAGTAGGTGAAACGATCTTCATTGGAATAACTTCTTTTATTTTTTTACTTTTTATAGGCAACACATAGTCTTTTCTAAGAGGATATAGTGGATGTTCAGAATATCTCGCGCATAATTTAGGAAAATGAATTTTGATTTCTTCTTCCGTGACTACTTTTGATTCAATACTAAATTCACTGTCTTGATCATCATATCCTATTTTATAGAAAGAGGTTAATTCATAGGCTTCATTGCCTGGTTTTCTTGAACCATACATTTGCCAATTCGTTACACCTTTAGAAATACCTTCATCTAATACTTGTTCAATCGTATTTGTTATTTCTAAAGATGTCCATACATTTGGCAATTCTGTTAATACCATTTGTCTTAAATGAATTTGAATACAATGTTCTACTTGAATCCCAACAATCATATGTATTCCGTCTTTTGTCACATTCTTGTCTAGCTGTTGATTTACATTGGGCTTTTCCATTATGTAAATATAGAATTCACTCTCTTTAGAAAACTCAAATATCTTTTTTAAATTCTCTAAATAAATTTGTATCATGTCCAATATGTGTTCTTGAGTATGTTGTCTTTTTGTTACTGTAGGTAAATATCTTAAATCTATATCTACAAGTAAAGGAGAATTTTGTTTTAGTTGTTTTTCTGTAAAATATTCTTTCTTCTTTTTCATAATGACCTCATGAAAATACAACTCTAGAAATGTGTTGTAATCTTCAGATATATGAAAAGAACCCGCAAATATACTCATTTCTTTATTTCCTATTTTTGTGTGCGTAATATCTTTAGATGATTCCGTTTTTTTGATATTGTGCTGTTTAATAAAATCATCATAAGAAGAATTCATACTTTATTTAATTATTATAATCCCTTATTTTTATTTCATTTTTATTTTTATTAAAATATTTTGTTAATATATATGCCGAATGGAAGTAAAAACACATTTTGTTATAGCGCAAAAAGACTTGCTCAACCGTCTTCTACAAGTTCTCCTACGGTCGGTAGTTTATTGTATAGAAGAGCAGCGTTGAATATGACTTTTGGTACATTTAATTCAACGGCGGAGTTTTATTCTTACCCTTATGTTGTTGGACTCATCTATAGAAAAAGAAACAATTACTATATCTAAATAATATTAAATATAAATAGATGTAATATAATATATGTCTATTTATATCAAAAAAGAAACAATACAACGACTGGTAAGTGATGTCAAAAATTTAAAGAAGGAACCATTACACAATGAAGGAATTTATTATGCTCATGATGAAACAGACATGTTAAAAGGATATGCTATGATCATAGGACCTGAGGATACACCTTATTTTGGTGGTTATTATTTATTTCAATTTGAATTTCCTAGTAATTATCCATTTGCTCCTCCTAAGGTTACCTATGAGACAAACAATGGGTATACTCGTTTTCATCCGAATCTTTATATTTCAGGGAAAGTATGTTTGTCTATGTTAAACACATGGGAAGGAGAAAAGTGGTCTTCTGTTCAAACCATACGATCTATATTATTGACTATTCATTCTATTTTAAACAACAATCCTTTGTTAAATGAGCCTGGTATTACAGAAACACATAGAGATATTTCTAATTACAATGAAATCATTTCTTATGTAAATATCAAAACAGCTATTTTAGATATAGTAAATAAAAAAATATTATTACCCAAGTATGAGGTATTTTACCCAGATATATTATTGTGTTTTGATAAGAACAAAGTAAAGTTACTTGAACGAATCAAAGAAAAACAAACACAGTTTCCTAATCCGATCTTATTAAAAACATATGTGTATAGTTTGAAGCAGGAATTGAACTATATAGATTTAGAAAAAATATTTCTTGATAATAATAAAATTGAAATTTAAAAATTAACTATTAGTATATAAAAGAATGCACTTTTGTTCTGTCTGCCAAAACATGTATTATATAAGATTAACAGACGACGATAGCAATTCGTTGGTTTATTATTGTCGTAACTGTGGAAATGAAGACACTACGTTGATTACAAACAATATTTCTGTGAGTAAAGTAACCATTCAATCTAACCATGAGGAATTCAATCATATTATCAATAAATACACCAAACTAGATCCAACCTTACCCAGAAACAATCAAATCAAATGTCCTAATTTAGAATGTGAGACAAATACGAAAGAGGTAGAAAGAGACAATATTTATCTCCGGTATGATGAAGTAAATATTAAATATTTATATTTATGTTGTATTTGTGATACATCATGGAAAATAGCCAATGTACAATAATAAAATTGATTTATAAATATAAATATATTTTTTTGTATATAATATGGATTATTACGACAACGAATCATTGAGTAGTTCTTCGGATAGTGATGACGATAGTCATTCTTCTTCCAGTGAAAGTGAAGAAGAAATGGCAAAAGGTAAAGAAAGTCAAATTACTTATGAAAGTGATTCTGATGAAAGTTTAGAAGAAGAAAAAGAGGTAAAACATAATATAGTATTGGATCATTCAGAAGATGTAGAAGACGATGAAGATGACGAAGAATATGAAAATTATTTACAAAAGTTTAGTAAAGATGTTCATAAGAATTATGTAGAGAATTTTCATCCCATGTCTTTTGTTCACAACAACAAAGAAATAGAATCGTTGACTATTGTCATTCGTGATAAATACAACAATGTGATTGATGACTTACATAAAACCATTCCTTATCTAACAAAATATGAAAGAACAAGAATATTAGGACAACGAGCAAAACAAATATTGTCAGGTAGTAGTCCTTTTGTAGAGGTAGATAAAGAAATAGTAGATAGTTATATCATTGCGGAGATGGAATTGAAAGCAAAAAAAATTCCTTTTATTATTCGTAGACCTCTACCCAATGGTGGAAGTGAATATTGGAAATTAAAAGACTTAGAAGATTTACAATTATAAATTCAATGTACGTTTATATTACAGAAGGATTAGTTCTTTGTTGTTTTATTGCGTTTGTTGTTTTAATGATTATTTTTATATAAAAACAACAAGAAAGAATATGTAATGAGAAAGGTAGCATTGTGTTTTATTATTGACCATGAGTTACATAAAGAAGAAATATGGAAAAAATGGATTTCTTGTAACTCTTCTTTATTGAATGTTTATTTTTTTTATAAGAACAAACATTTAATCTATTCAAATTGGATTTTACAACACTGTATTCCTGAGAATTATATTTTACCTACTTCTTATTTTCATATTGTTCCTGCTTACTTGGCTTTGATGTATTACGCCTTTTATCATGACAATAATAATACTTGGTTTTGTTTTTTAACCGAATCTTGTGTTCCTATTATTCCTCCTCATGTTTTTCAAATGATGTTTTATAATAATTTTCGTAAAAGTATTTTATCATGGAAACCAGCAACATGGAATATTCATTTACATAAAAGAGCAAATCTGAATTTATTGAACAAAAAATATCATTTATGTAACACTCCTTGGTTTGTGTTGGAAAGAAATCATGTATATGTATGTATCAAATTTGTTGAACTAGATTCAAAGATGTTTCGTTTGATTTGTAAAGGAGGTATTGCGAATGAAAGTATTTTTGCCATCATCTTGAAACATACAAATCTTTTACAATACGTAATCAATGAAAACAGTACCCTAATGGATTGGAAGAGAATGAGTTCCGCAACAAGTCCATATCTTTTTTCAAAAGAAGAAGATATGGAGTCTATATATGAATTGATTGAAAAAAATAAATATGCCATGTTTTTAAGAAAAATAGATAAGAACTTTCCGAATGAATTACTTGAGAAGATATTATTCTCTTCTTTAACATTTCCATTTATGGTCACATTGAATACAGGTCACGAAAGTTGTCATGGGTTCATCCGCGGAGCGGGTCTGCATCTGATAATAAGTACAATCTCTGGAATGACACTTTCCACATTTGAAAGTATCAGTAGAAGCTACTATATTCGTTTCGCTTTTATTTTCTGTTCTTTTATTCTTTGCCTGAATTAATTTATCCCATCGTTCAAAGTCCAACTCTTGATGTGTCATGAAGGCAATTTCTTCTGCTTTTATTTCTTTTGAAAGTAACTTGGCTACTATTTTTTCATTCAAGTTCAAATAAACACTTTTTAATTTATCCAAATAAATTTGAACAAAATATTGGTTTTCCCATTTCTTTACGACTTTGCGGTTTGTACATTCTTTGATCGTCCAGTTGAATACTCCTTTTTCTAAATTAATCGCATTCTTTTGTGTTTTTACTTTTTCCAATAATTTCTTTTGAATGTTTTTACGGAACAGATCGGGATCTTGAATAATATGCTTCATTGTTTTATTTATTTATTACTATTTAATATTTTTCAATTTTTATAGTTATTCACTAATAATTCTGTTGATGTAGTTTATCTGACGAACTAATTTTTCTACACTCTGTCTAATATTCAGTTCTTGTATTCTTTGATAATTATGTCTATCCGGATTATAATTTTTATCAGGCTTCATAGAAGTAATGTTGTCTCTTCTATCTGGAGTATAATTATAAAAATTGATATCCTCTCTATAATAGGTTTTGTTGTAGTTTGGTACAGGTTCCACTTCTATTAAATCTGGAATATCATCACTATCATAATCACTTATTAAGTCCGGGATATCATCATCACTCATATTATTTATTTTTATATATCTTTATATTCATTTACAAGTTCAACACTTTATCCATCATATCAGATAGTTCATCTTCCTCTTCATCCTCTTCCTCTTCATCCTCATCCTCATCATCCTCTTCATCCTCATCCTCCTCATCCTCTTCGTCTTCATCATCCTCATCTTCATCACTATCTGTAAAATACAATTCTTCTACCAATTCCAATCCTTCATTTCCATAGAGACAATTGGGTTCTGTTTCTGGTTCTTTTGTATCTTCCTCTTCTTCTTCATCGTCTTCGTCATCTTCTTCTTCATAGTCTTCATCGTTTTCACTGGAGGATAAATTCAACTCTTCTTCTTTATTTTTCTCCGGCTTAATAAATATCTTCTTTGTGTTTGGTTGAACATGAAGATCCCCTAAACTATATAAATTACAATATACTTCTTGCCATAATACTTCTGTCAAGGAAACATAAGAAGTTATCTTGGGTGTTTTTGTATAAGCTACCAATAAACATTTACCAAAGAAAATTTGATTTTCAATAGGAGGAGGAAATTCATATTTATTCTCATAGGTTGCTTTTCCTACTTTTTTTCCATAAAAATCTATGTTTAAATTCGGATACTCTTTTGTAGTGACATTCCATTGACAGTGTTTAATAAATCCTGCTTCTGTTTTCAAATTTGCTTTTTTGTACAGATTGTCTAGGTTAGCTGTTTTTATTGTGCTTAATTGTCCTGACTTATCTACCACTAATATATGAAACATAATTTTTATAAATTTATAAGTTTAAATTGTTTATAATAATAATAAAAATAAAATTGATTTAATATCATTGCTATATAATGATTATACAAAATGTCAACAGTCAATTCATACTCTCCTTACTTTGTTTACAGAAACAATAAAAAGGCATATTATTCATACGATGATCAATTATACTGTCCTACTTTTCCTTTAGAATGGGCAATGGATCATCATCAAGACACAGGACCTAAGGAATGTAAGAATTGTGCTTATTTTGGTTCTCATTTAGGAGTATTTGTAGGTTATTGTCTTAACTGTGCTCAATATGAATACGAAACATTACGTGGAAAAGGGTTAATCAAAGCAAGTAGCTATGGACCTTTGGAAGAATTAGATAGTTGTAAAGGAGAAAGTATTTTCTTGGATACATACATGAAAGGTGTTGATATGGATGAAATCGGAGATCCTGATTTTTATCCTTCTTGTTCAGTGAGTACTCAATACCCAGAACCAGAAGAAGAAGACCCAGAAGAAGAACCAGAAGAACAAGACCCAGAACCAGAAGACCCAGAACCAGAAGAACAAGAACCAGAAGACCCAGAACCAGAAGAACAAGACCCAGAACCAGAAGAACAAGAACAAGAACAAGAAGAAGACATGACAGACTCAGAAGACCTAGAAGAAGAACCAGAAGAACCAGAAGAAGAAGAACCAGAAGAAGAAGACAATGACCTGGAATACGAAGCACAAGATGAAGAATTTGAAAAATTAATTAAAAAAATATTGGATGACATATTAGAAAATAGTAATAAAGATGTAGAAGAAGAAGTAGAAGTATGTGATATTGGTTGTGAATACAAAGATGTTTTAGAAGAATTACCTATAAATAAATTTATTACAGATATAGTAGAAGAAGAAAAACAACTAGATTTGTACGATGAAGAAATAGAAAAAAGAGAAGAACGTTTTGCTAGTTGGCAATGGAAAGTATATGAAAACCCTGAATTTTATAGTAGTTCTTTATTAAATGAAAACGATTTAACTGAAGAAGATTATAGTGATCTACCTAAATTGATTCCTATACAAGAAGAAGAAGAAGGAGAAGAAGAAGAAGAACAAGAAGAAGAACAAGAACAAGAACAAGAACAAGAAGAACAAGAAGAACAAGAAGAAGAAGAACAAGAAGAAGAAGAAGAAGGAGAACAAGAAGAACAACCAGTACAAGAAGAGGATGATCTTGTAAATGAACTATTACAACAAATAAAAGAAGAAGTAAATATCCCAGAACATGTAGATCCAAAGAAATGTGTAATTAGTTAGATAATATCTTTTAAAATATCGTAAAATTTTATGATATTATGGTCTATTAAAATAACAGTTATTTCTATTATAATAATTTGTATTATTCATCATCTCATTTTTTTCTTACAGAATAATTTTTCTATACCTAAAGTAAAAAACTTTATAGACATTCCAAGTAAATACGAAAAAATGATAGATACTATTTCTACTGATGAGAATGTTTCTTTGTTACATGATTTACCTGTATTAGAAGAATATGAACAAGAAAACAAAATAGAAATAGTAGAAATAGAAAAAGAAGAAAGTACAATAGAAATAAAAGATATGAAAGAAGAATTAAAACAGTTTGTAAAAAATGAATTATAATATATTAAATAATTTTTATCATATTATATATTATGAATAATCAGATTATCAAAGATTTTTTATCTTATTCGTTAAATCTTTCTTATGAGTATATTACACATAAGAAAAATTCTATTGCTCATGATTGTGTGATAGCGATACCTAACGGAAAAAAATATTTTGTTTGGTTTACTCAAAGAAAGAATAAAAACGTATGTATATTTTTAGAATATTTTTATAATAAAATCATAAATGTATCTATTAAAAATGTTCCTTTTCATATAAAGGATACTATTTTCTATGGAACGTTTTTTACAAAACAAAATATAAAAATATTTACCATAGAAAATATATTGTATTATCAAAATAAAAATGTTTCACAATTTATTTTTCATAAGAAATTGAATATCATAAAAAGTATATTTCATTCTATTTCTAGAAATATAGAAAACATTGATTTTGTATATTTCTCTTTACCATTAATGAATACTAATGTAAAATCATTATTAGATGATATAAAAAAATACAATCATACTATTTATTTTATACAATTTATTCACAACAAACGATATATAAATATCAAGTATACAGAAATACAAAAAGAATATATACAGAATAAAAAGATAACCTTTCTTATCAAACCTGACGCTATAAACGATATTTATTATTTGTATTATAAAGACAACGAACAATACAAAAAATATGATGTGGCTTTTATTCCGAATATCAAAACAAGTTATTATATGAATTCATTGTTTCGTACAATCAAAGAAAATAACAATTTGGACAGCTTAGAAGAAAGTGATGACGAAGAAGATTTTGAAAATACAAATATACACAAGTATGTTTTTATAGACAAAGAAATACCTATGGAATGTGAATATCATTTGAAGTTTAAAAGCTGGGTACCTTTAACTATTAGTAAAAAAGAAGTTATCTCATGGGACAATTTAAAAACGATGATTTAATGTTTTATTTATCTTCTTCCTTCTTCTTCTTGTTCCACCAATAAATGCTTTTATAAATTTTGCGGTATAATAATCCATTTGTACTAAATCATTTTTTATTTTTATTACATCACCGTTTGTTTGATCCAACTTGTTGACTTCGTTCAATAACTTTTTTACTTCTTTTTGTTGCTTTATAAAAATATTTTTTGTATAATTTTCATCATTTTGTAAATGTTTTGGTGTTTTTTTTCTTAATTCTATTGTTATCTTTTTCATCTTTTCTCTTATTTTTTTTATTGCCAGTTTTTCATTCATATATTATACGCGGTTTTTCTTTTTCTCTTTTTTACTCTTAATGTCCGAGGTTTCATAAAATAAAATCTGATAGTATTTCTAATATACCAACACATATTTGTCAATTCTTTTTTTGTTTCTATTACATTAATATCTCGTTGATTCAATCTATTCACTTCTTTTAATAATCTATTTACATTTTTTTCTGCTTTTAAAAATACTTCTTTTTTTTGTATAGATAATGTTCCGTTTATTTTTCTCATTTCTTCTCTTATTCTCTGTGTCTCCATATATATATACAGATATAAATACAAACAAAGGCTTTCGCTATACAATCTAATATATTAAATGTTGTATTCATGGTTTGTTCATTCAACATATACAATATACCATACATAGACCAAATGATAACATATACAGTAAACAATACATTACCTTTGTGTTTAATAAAATGAGAATAAATCAAATAAAAAATAATAACCAATGGTATAAATCCAAAAATATCTGCTTGTAATCTTGAAATTTTTTTACTTTCTCCTAAATATCCTAGAAACAACATAGCCCAATCCAGCAAAACAATCAGAAGAATAAACATAGGTTTCATGACAATACTTGAATCATGAGATAAAATAAGTATTAATGAAATCAACATGAGAGGAGTTGTAACAGTCCAATCTATATATCTGTATTGATTGACTGTCAACCAATCTTTGCTGTTTTGATATGTTAGATTGTACTTGTCAATATGTTTTAGATAAAAAGAGTAAATAATTACAGCAAATCCTGTTATTATAGTTTCAATACACAAAATATTACGTAACTTTTTTGATTTAATGAAAAACAAAGAAACAATAGACAAGAAACAAGCAAATATTAAAAAATAAAAGGTTATTGTAAATGATAATTTTAAATGATTCATATTATACAAGAATATTTTATCAGTTAATAATATGGTAAACGGCTCGTTTGTAAATACAGATAACTCTCATGGTACTTCTTATACTTTTACAGATACAACTATTCCACACGTACAACCTCCTTGTTTGAATTATTTATCCGGAGGAAAAAAAAAAAGAAAGAGATATATTATGGCGAGCAGAAGAAAAACAAGAAAGGGTAAATCTAGAAAAAACCGTTCTAGAAAACATAGGATGCGTGGAGGATATTCCCAATACCAAAACAATCAACCTTATTATAAACCTTTTTCAATAGGTAGTTCAGGTAGCATGAATAGCGCATTAGCCAATCCGGCTCCTTATTTTTTTAGTAACGAAAACAAAGCATTACAAAACTTGGATAATTACAATCATTATACGAATAGAGGTACCGCATCTAAAGGTTGGTTTTAATATCTTTTTATATAATATGCTAAAAAAGATATTCACTTATTATGTACGTAAAGAAACACTTTGTCTTTGTTTTACTGGGAAAGTATTAAAAAATCAACAAGGATATGTAAATGGTTCAGAAACATTTAATCAACGCGTGAGTAGAAGTGTAAACAATACAGAAACAGGTGGATCTAGAGTAGTCTTTGGAATATTAGGAGAAAGTCCACCTATAAATAGTTTAGGAAGAATAGAAGGTCAAGTAGGAGGAAGTGGTAGTGCGCCAAGAAATAGATTTTAATGAGCTCTCATTGTTGTATTTCTTGATCTACTTATTGCTCTACTTCTTGACATACTTCTGTTTCTTGTTCTACTTGATATTGTAACATTTTTATTTTTTTTGTCATTATTAAAATTAGGAATATTTATTCCTTCAAAATGTTCATTTGTAATACCATAACGATCCATATAAAAATTTTTCAACTCTTCTAATATAGAGTTAAAATCTTGAAAATCTTGTACTAGATTCCTAAAATATTGAGGGTATTGTTCTCTATAGAAATCATTATTTTGTTTATAGAAAAATTTTCTACTAGGTTCATCTTGAGCATCTTCTTTTTTTTTAGTATCATATTCCTTTACAAGATTTACGTATTCGTGTTTATCTGTTATTAATTTATAGCTAATAGTAATTACTCTATTCAATAGTTCAATTAAATCATTTTCTAATTTTTCTCTATTCCGATCACTATAACTCAATATTTTGCTAGAGTATTTTATACGAGTTAAATATTTTAATTTCTCTTCAATGGTTTGTTTCAACCTAGGCAAAAATTCATCTTCTTTATTTTTTATTTTTAGTATTGAAAATATATCTTCTAATTCAGCCCTAATTTTTAATTTACTCAATTTATCATATAAATCGTTTATTTTGTTTTTTCTACTTCTTCTTTTTAAGCCAAACAAACCTCCTTTGACAGTTCTTCTTCTCATATATATTACAAGTCAAAATTTAAATTTTGATTATAGTTAGTTGGAGGTCCTGTTCCGAAAAAGATCAAATACAAAAACACATTCATGCTTATAAAAACACTTCTATCAAATGACATTTCATGTGTATTCTTTAATAAATAAAGAAAAATGAAGTAAAGAACTATAGTCATAAAAAGCGAATAAATTAAATAAACATATGTTGAATACATAATATATATATATATTTATCTATTTTTTTTTGTTCTTCTTCTTTTGGTTCTTCTTCTTTTGGTTCTTCTTCTTTTGGTTCTTCTTCTTTTTCCACCAAGTATGTCACCAGAAATACGAGAAACTTCATCAGGTTCACTATAGTATCGATTTTGTTCATAAAAATTATACATAGTTTTTAATTTTAATTCTATTTTTTTATAAAAATCTCTACCAAAAATTTCTTCAATATTGTGGTCCCCAATTTCTAATTTAAATAATATAGTCAAAAATTTTAATGAGTTAGAAAATTTATTTAAAATGCGTTTTTTTTCTTCATCTATATTTCTTCTAGAACTGGGGTTGAACAAAATGCGTCTAGTAAATTTAAATTTAACTCTGTTATTATCTATTATATGATTAAATTCTTTTTCATATTGGTCTAATTTACTTATTATAATTTGAAATATTTCGTATAGTCTTTCTACAAAAACATCATAAGAAATAGGTGAATGAACGTCATCAGGAGTTGTTACTTCTTCATTGTTTGTAAGTTTAAAAATTAACTTATGACCAACGTGTGTTCGGGCCATAAGTTCTTCAATTTTTTCATAATTATACCCTTTTGTATTTATACTATTCATGAGAAGATATATATCTTTATCCATATATTAGAATTTTATTATTTTTTTTAGATTTATCATTTTTATTTGTCTCATTCTCATTTGTCTCATTCTTATTTGTCTCATTCTTAGTTGTCTCATTCTTATTTGTCTCATTTTTATTTGTCTCATTCTTATTTGGTTTATTGGTACATTCTTTTTATTTGGTGGATTCTTTTTATTTGGTGGATTTACTGTATTATTATGACTACCATGATAATATTTAATATTATGATCAATCAAAAAAGTATTACTCCCAAATATATAATGAATGACTTCACCCCATAAAGGTAAATCTCCCCATCTTCGTTCATATATCATATTGCTTAAATCTACTTGTTTAATATATTCTTGAAATACATTATTCTTTGTTATTTCATTCAAAGAAAACCCTACTACATTTGTATAAGGACCACCAGGACTCTTGGATAATTTTTCTCTGAAATTATAGTCATTATGTTTACTTATGAAATCCAATGTAAAATCATTCATTCCTTTTGTTACAAATGCTTCATCTTTATCATATTTACCCGCTACAAACAAGTTGGTCTTTAATCTAGAAAAAATATTATCTATGTTTGAATTCATAAAACAATCTTCATCAATTCGTAATAAATAAGTATAATTCTTTACAAAATACCAAAAATCTACAAACCAAAAAGAACACATATGTCTATAACCTAAGCCAAAATCTTTTGTATCTTTATCAAAGGGTATGGTTTTCTTTTCTTGTTTGAACGCATGAGATAATATATTTACAAAAATAATTCTTAACGAAGGTGTTTGTTTTTTTATGTGATTTTGTTGATTTTCTTTGATATTTCCTTCATGAAAAATAATAATATCCATACTTTTATTGTTTAAATGTTGTTCTATATGTTTGTTTCTCTTTATTAACTGAGAATATTTTGTGATATCATTATAACCTCTTGTTAGTACTGCTATACAAGAACTCATATAATGATGTATTATTTTATTTTTATAAACAAAGTAATTTACCATGCTTTATTTCCGGTACTAAATCCTTCTTCCATATATTTTTTACGTTCATCTTTAGTAGGGTTTGATTTAAGCACAGATAGTTGAGGATCAAATAGTGAAGGTTCAACATTTATTCTAGATGTAAGTGAATCATCTTGATTACTAGGAACATTTCTTGTTGTGCTTGATAAATCATCTTGATTACTACGTGTTATTATTTTTTCTCTTAATGCGTTTCTATGAAATAAAAAATAGTTATTACAGTAAGCTGTTTGAAATAATTCATAGTTGTTTTCGTAGTTTGTTTCATTTATTTCATTATAACCAATATAGTATTCTCCATTGTTATTATTATCTAAAATGTCATTAAGTACACCTTCTAAATGTAAAAAATAAAGTGAGTGAGCATGTTTGCCTCTAATAAATGGCAATAACATTTTTATTAAATCATCACGATAAATTTCTAGATCAGATTTTTTATATAAACGCAATTTATAAAAAAAATGATGTTTTTTATTTATATTACTAAGAATTTTTTCTTGATCTTCACTTAAAGGAAACGTCCTTAATAAACTTCTTAAACAAGTTATTTGTCTACCTGTTTGTTTACCTGATACTCCTCCACGAGTTTTACGCGTTTTGTTCCTAGATATTTTTTTACACCCTTGAAGATTTAAAATGAGACAAAAATACTTAAACATAAAACACAAAAATATATAATATGCTTGATTATTGTTTTATTTGCTCAAAAGAATATACTTTAACACTTTTTGCAGAAGGTAAATATTTTACAGAAGTAGATGATAAAATTTATTGTGTAAATTGTTTTGAAGATTTAGGAGATAGTATAATTTATTGTGGGAGATGTTATAAATATGGACATAGAAATGAAAATTTTGATGAAAATTTTGTAAAGTTATTAGACTACGATAGTAATATAATTTATTATCACGTTAAATGTCTATTTGAAACTGAAAAATGCCCTATATGTAAAGATTATTTGAAAAATAAAGAATGTGTTAATGTTTTTATAGATTATAGTTATAAAATTGAATATCATAAAAATTGTGTAGAAGATATAAATAATATTTTTAAATTTGATATTTGCGAAAAATGTGGCATTTCATTACGAGTAAAATGTAAGAGTTGTAATCATAGATTTATGGACTGTTATAATAACAATTGTAATGCGAATTGTAGTTGTTATGATGATAGATATGATGGCAATTGTAGTGCTTGTAATTGGTAACTTTATCCCATTTTAAATCTTCAAGGGTGTAAATTTACGTCTTCTTGATTTTTTTGATATAGACATAATATATTATTATTTTATTTTTATAAAACATTTGCCTACTAAATCTTTCTCTTTGATAGTGGATCCTACTTCTTTTTTATCAAACGACACTTTCCAAGTATCATATTTATTATTGTATTGATTACTATTTGTTTTAATAATCTTGTAATTGTTTTTCATGTAAAACGTTTTTCTTTTTCTCCATTGATTCTGAAATATATCATGATTGTCCACTATATCTACTACTACAGGTTGTATATGTTTTGTTCTCAAGATTCTTCCTACGGCTTGTTCTATATCTGTTTTAGGAGTAGCCATAATCAAAGTAGTCAACGTTTTTATATCTAATGCTTCCGCCGCCATAGAATACGTAGCAATAATAACTTGTTTGGTTTCTGTTTCTTTCAAAGCCATCTCTTTCATACCTCCGATATAATATCCAACAGTCCCTATATTTTGTTCTTTTATTTGATCATGTAGATAAGTCAATATATTTTTATTATGAGCCAATATCATTATTTGTTGTTGGACATTGTGTTCTATTAAATCTTTCAATACCTTTAGAATAAAATTACTTCTAGGAGTAAAAGAACACAATTTACTAATCATGGTACTGAATTTACAATTACCTTTGTAATCATATTCTACTTTATTGAATTCTTCGTCTGTGGCTATATACTCAATACTTTTTACTAATACATGATGTTCTTGAACATTGTTTTCTTTGTAAATAACTTCTCCTAAAAACATTTTAAATATTTTGGTTGTTCCATCTTTACGATTCATAGTAGCAGACAACCCTAACATATATTTTGTAATTAACTTGAATAATACATTGGAAAATACTTCACTGGAAATATGATGAACTTCATCAATAATTGTAAATCCAAATGTATCAAACAAAGTAGGTTGATAGTCTTTCATGGATAAAGATTGTAACATACCAATGACTACGTCTTTGTTTTCTATATCTATTGTTTGCCCTTGTATTTTTCCTATTCTACATGAGGGTAGAAACTGTTGTATTCTTTCTATCCATTGATTCATTAAGAATTCTTTATGAACAATGACCAATGTTTTCTTTTTCATTTCTGCGATTAACTTCAACGCACAAACCGTTTTACCTCTTCCACAACCAATTTCTATGAGTCCTCCTCCATAATCATTTTGTCTTACAATATTTGTTTTGTATGCGTCTACTACTTTTTGTTGATAATCTCTCAAGTCACCATCAAAGGTTAATGTTATATCTTCTCCTTCTCCTATTTTCATCGGAATAGAACCATATGTTTTTTCTCCATAATATCTTGGAATGTATATCTTCTTTTCTGCTTCACGATAAATAGGAAAAGTATCTTGAGTAGATTTTACCATTCCATTTGTAAAGGGCTTGGCAATCAAGTCTTTTTTTAAATGATCCAACTCTTCTTTTGTAATTTCATTCTTATAAATTGTGTAACCTTTGTTTCCAATATAAGAGTTTTTTAACTTGGAATACATCATGTAAGAGTTAAATATATATATCAAAATATATTTAAACCTTTATGTAATCAATTTTATTTCCTTGTTCGTCTGTGTTTTGTTCTTCTTCTTTTGTGTTTTCGTTTTGTTCTTTTTGTTGTTCCTCCTACTTCAACAATATCTGGGCGGGGTTCAAATTTATTATGAACGACGGGGACAATCTCTGTATTGTATTTTCTTTTTTCTATCTCTTGTCTTACTCTTTCTTCTTCTTCTCTATCAACACTGTTAGGGCTATAAGGTTCTTCGGCAGGTTCTTCATCAAAGTTTGGATAAGTCTCATAGTCATGATCAGGGTCGTATCCAATTTTACATTCTTTGAAAGTTTTTTTTAATTTATTCAAAATGTACATTAATTTTTCTAAATATTTATAATAATTTTTATCATCCATAAGTGATTTTTTAAAATGCTCAATATTGAAGTCAATATTGTATTCATTATAATGAAATGGATTATCATTGTTACATTGAATAACTAACACATTTACAATATCAATCAACTGAAATAAATTTTTTCTATTTTCTAATTTATTAATATCTTTTTTAAGATATTTACTAAACCTTGACATTCTACTAATTGCTCTATCTGCTAATTCAATAGCACTTTTAATTTCATGAATTTCTATATATTTGGTACTATCTTCTTTCATAATTAACTGTAATAAATCTCTAATTTTTTTTATTACGTCTATTGTTGAATAATGATAAAATAAACCACCTTTCTTAAAATTTTTACGAGTTTTCATTATATTAACTAACTATTATTTTTATTCGTTTTTTTTGTTTTTTTGTTTTTTTGTTTTTTGTTTTTTTGTTTTTTGTTTTTTTGTTTTTTGTTTTTTTGTTTTTTGTTTTTTGTTTTTTGTTCCTCCGCGACCGCGAAATAATGGAAATAATGTTCCCTTTTCTTCTAAAAATCTCTTTGGCGCTTTTGAATTTGACTTTGATAATCCGTGTTCTTCTAGTTCGCTTAATGCTTCTTGTTCTAGTTTGTTTATTTCTTGTCCTGCTCCTGCTCCTGGTGCTGTTTCTGTTGTTGCGTCTGCTCCTGCTCCTGGTGCTGTTTCTGTTGTTGCGTCTGCTCCTGGTGCTCTTTCTGTTGTTGCGTCTGCTCCTGGTGCTCTTTCTGTTGTTGTTGATTCTCCTTTTTGTGGTGTATATCTTGTATTCATGGAGTGTAAAACAGAATTATAAATTTCTTTTATTTCTTTATAATATTTATCAATCTTAACAAGAAGTCTACCGGCATTTTCAAGTAATTCACATAATATCCTATATTCTGGCTTACCTATAGCACTTTTAACTGACATATTAATCTTATTATATTCTTGAATAGCAGCTTCTAGATGATTTAAAACAGACTCAACTTTTGTTTTAATACTTGTTTCAACTTCTGTTATATTTTCAATACTAATTTTTTGTTGTATTCTTTCAATTAATTCGCGAGAATCCGATAAATCTTGAAATGCTAATTTTTCATTATTCTTGATTTTACTTACAAGTTCATCTACGTCGTATTTTGAAAATATTCCTATTACCCTCGCATCATATTCAAAACTTACGTTATCACTATGACATAAAAATTCAAATAATTTTGTTCCATTATATTTTTTTATTTTTTCAATAGCATTTTGTCTCATAGTTTCAAATTTTTTACTATCTAGTGTCATAGATTCAAATTCGTCACTATTTATTTTTTTACCATTTAGTACATCAGTTAAGTCAATTTTAATACCTACGCTTCTATTTAAAATATTAACTAACTTAATAAATAATTTTCTATTTTCATCCTTTTCCTTTTCTTTAGATTTATTTCTAATAAATGACCAAAATCTTTTTCCTTTTTCTAAATAACTTATTGCGTTTTCAGCGTTTTTTATTATTTCACTTTGTTTAACAATAAACGATAGAAATTCTTCAACAGCACTTTTATTTTTTTCATCATCTCCACAACCATGTTTTTCAATCTTGCTTTTAAAGTCTTTAATAACTTTTAAAACTTCTCTCATAGCCTCTATAGTTTTACCACCACCCTTCATAAGATTTTTACGTGTCCTCCTTCTTTTCTTAAAATTTTTACGAGTTTTCATTATATTAACTAAATATTATAACTTTATGATACCATTTAAAATAAATAAATCCACCGCCTCTGGATAATGTTCTAGTACTGTATCATTGTTTACTAGCCAAGGTTGATGGCTACCAAAACAATCGGTATAAAACTCAGACTCAAAAGCAAAATATTTTGCCTCTTCATAAGAAGGTTTATATAAAGAAACATTTCTTGGAAAGGAAAAAAAAAAGTCTTCGGCAAAATGAGGACTTTGTGGTTTTGGTTCTTTTTCAATGATTTCAATCATTTTTGATTTTCTACGCAAAGAAAATCCACCATTACCTACTTGATTTTGGTGATGTTTCCATGGTGCTCCAACATAATCATATTTTAAAAAATCATTTATACGATCTTTGTTTTTCTCAAATATCATACTGTCTGTTTGAAATACTAAAAACATTTCTGTAGGTATATGATCATAAAATTTTCTATCCATTAGTAATCTGCTATATTCATCACGTTGAAGATTATCTACGTTCAAATTGTGTGTAGTTATTCTTTCTAAACCATGAACTATACTATTTACAAATTCAATGTTTTTATTGCCATGAAAAATAATTACATTCCAATCATTAGACAGATTATCAAGAGCATTCTTTATAACAAAAGGTAATGCTTTGTGTTCTCTAGGCTCAACAATAATCGCTGTATACATAAAGAATATAAAGACATTTATTTTATAAAAAAAAATATATTATAATAATATGGAAATTTTAAAATCTTTGCTTGAGAAAAAAAATATAGGTCAGTTAATTTTATGTATTCTATTCATTATCTTTTTATTGTCTTCAAAAGTTCCTATCCCATATTCTTTCGCAAAAGTCATTGATACAAAGATTGGTGTTATTATCATCATCATCATATTGATATTATTAATATGTTATGTAAATCCGATTGTAAGTATATTAGCCATATTGGTTGTATATGAATTAATGAAAAGATCTTCTATGAGTGTAGGTAAAAATAATTTAGAAGATTATTATCCTATTCAAGAAAAAAAGTGGTCTCCTTATAGTGCTCATCATCAATTTCCTTATACTTTAGAACAAGAGATTGTGAATAAAATGTCAAAAAATGAATACAATTCTATTCCTTCAAAGCCTACTTATAAACCTATTTTAGAAAACAATTACAACGCTAGTGCCCTCCACCTAAATAACTAGTAAGCATTGTAATAATAAAGTAAAGAATACCAAATATAACAATGATGAATAAACAAAATGCTGCGAACTTTAAAATTTTCATGATTGTAGGATTTTTTATTACTGAAGGACTATAAGATCCATAAGAACTCGCAGAATTGGAACTAGAAACATTCATCATCTGTGTTTCTGTTGAACTATTTACTGGAACACAATCCATATAAATACCATCCCCATTGGCAAAACTGGGTCCTTTCTCATTATAATAATAATCCGTATTAGGCTGTATTGGAGCACTATATGGAGTTATAAAATTTATTTGTCCGTTTGTCAAATAATCATTGGAAATAAAAATAGAAGAAGTGGTTGGATAATAAACTATATAATCCGCTGCTGTTAAACAATCATTGATAACATTACCACTATAAGTATAATATGGATTACTTGCGATAAAAACATTAAAGTTCAATTCAGGTACAACATAAGACATTGTTTGACCTGAGGAAGGTGTATAAAGACTTACAGCATTCATTAGATTATTAAAACCATTGTCATTTATAGAACCACTACCTTGACTAATAGCAACACTTATTATTAATTGTGTAGTAGAATATTCTGTAGATGTATAGATCATAAAAATTTCTCCTATTTGTGTAGAACCATTGTATTCATGAAGAGAAGGAGAAAATATTTGTAGTTCACTTAATACATAACTACTATTATCTAATTGTGCGGTATTATCTGTATTATTGACTAGAATCTTTAAATAAGTACCTTCATTTGTAATCGCTAATTGTTGTTCTGCTATAGTATTGGAATAAGTTAGATTACATTTGTTTATACATTTATTTACTTCACTATTAGGAATAATATTTATCGGACTTAAACAACTCATTATATTAACTATACAAATAAAAAAAAATATTTTTTTCAATATTTTTATTATGAAATTAACACGAGGAAAAATTTATAAATATTTATCTATAAAAAATCAGTCGTCTAAAAACTATCAATCCTATATTTTATCTCCTTTTTCTTTTTCTTTATTGAATGTGACAAAGAAAAAGAAACAAATATTTTTACAAAATAAAACATTAAGGAATATATAAACAATCATTTGGCCATTTTCCATGAAGTTGAAAATAGTGAAAGGCAGAAATAGATTTTCTTTTTTCTATCATTTCTTTCCTTTTTTTACAGACTCTCTTCCATATTCTCTGAAGAATTCTTAACCAATATGTTTTTATAATACATATCATTTCTCCTGTAGGTAAGACAATGTTTTTAGCTAAATGTATTTGAATATAGTTGTCCTGTTTAATAATATGTTGATAATTGGAGATATATGGATGAGTATGATTGTTTTCTAAGTAAAATTTCTTCATCCTTTTTATTTGTTTCTTTATTTTTGTATGATTATAGTTTGTAGGAATTGTAGATATATTCAGCCAATGAGTTGCTAAATTAGACCATTCATCTTCTACATGACTATAATGATGTATTTTAGGATTGTACAGTTCACACAAAACCAGATTCATAACTTTCTTTATAAAAGAATATAATTATAAATCAATTTTTTATTTTTTATTTCATTTATATATATGAAACATTTCAAAAAGTCTTCTTCCAAGTTTTTAAATGAATTAAATAAATTATTCAAGAATAAATATGTTTTATACGTTTTAGTTGCTCTTTCTTTGATTTATTTATTTATTCTATTAAGTAGTTCCAACTTTTATGCTATCTATTTTTTCATATTATTAGGAATAATTATTTACTGTTATACTAAAAATATGGCTATTTTATTATCTGTTTGTATTCTTTTTACTGCTATCATTTTTCCTTTGAAACCAAAAGAAGGTATGACAGCACCAACAAAACCTTCAACCATAAAAAAACCCGCCCCAGCAACAGGAACGACAGTGACAACAACAGGAACAACAGCAGCAGCAACAACAGCAACAAGTGAAGGATTAACTAGCACACAAGAATCTAATTTAAAAACTTTAAAAAGTAAAAAAGGAACTGTAGCGAATGAGATCAGTGCGGCTACTGGTAAAACTATAACTACACCTGAAGCATCAACATCAACATCAACATCATCAGATAGTTTTACAGGTCAATTAGCAGGGCAATCTAGATTAGATCCAGCGTTAACCATGGAAAAAGCCTTTGCGAATTTAGAAGGAGTATTAGGAAGTGAAGGTATCACAAATTTATCTTCGGATACAAGTAAATTAATCTCTAATCAACAAAAACTATTTCAAACGATAGAAAACATGACACCCTTGATTGAAAAAGCCTCAAGTATTATGAATAAGATAGGAGGGTTTTAATATCTCCTTCTTCTTTTTGTTCTTTTATTTCTTCTAGTTCTACTTCTCCTGCTTCTGTATTTTTTTGAATAATACTTCAAGGTATCCGAATGAACGTACGAATGTATTTTACTTGCGAAATTCATAAACTATGTAAAGATTTTATTTTATTTAATTCCATGTTTATTTTTTTTTGTTCTTCTTTTAAGAAATTTATTATTTGTTTATTCTCTTTTTTATTTTCTTCTATATAACCATTTAATAATTGTAAATGTTTTATTAAATGATTTATTTCTTTATTCATGTTTTTGTTTATTTTATCATATTGGACACTCAACGAATTTAGTAAATAATTGTTCTTCTCTTTCTTTTTTATATCTTTTCTTTTTTTCTGTAATAACATATAATTTTCCATTAATCTTTTTTCTAATTGTTGTATTTCTAATTCATCTGTTATTATATCTTCTTCGTCTTCTGTATCACTTGATTCTTCCTTGTCAAAAATTTTATTAGAGAACACCATTAATGTAATATAACAAAAAAATATAGATATTATATTCTATTATATAATAATGGACCCTCTACTATCAGAAAATCCTTATCGTCATGTATTATTTCCTATTCAAGATGATGAAATTTGGAAGATGTATAAGAAACAAGTAGATTGTTTTTGGAGACCTGAAGAAATTGACTTAACTAAAGATTATACAGATTGGCAAAAGTTATCTCATGACGAGAAACATTTTCTTTCTATGGTTCTAGCTTTTTTTGCGGGTAGTGATGGTATTGTCATGGAAAATTTAGCGGTAAGATTTATGAATGAAATTCAATTACCTGAAGCTAAATCTTTCTATAGCTTTCAGATTGCCATGGAAAACATACATAGCAATACATATAGTTTATTGATTGAAACTTATATCAAAGACGAAGAAGAAAAGAACAATCTATTTCAAGCAATCCAAAAATTTCCTTTTATTGAAAAGAAAGCCAAATGGGCAATGGACTGGATAAACAATCATGAGGTTGATTTTGCTACCCGATTGATTGCCTTTGCTTGTATTGAAGGAATCTTTTTCTCAGGTTCTTTTTGTAGTATCTTTTGGTTAAAGAAAAGAGGAATTATGCCAGGTTTAACTTTTTCTAATGAATTAATCTCAAGAGATGAAGCTCTACATACAGAATTTGCCATCTTGTTGTATACAAAACTAAAAAACAAAATTTCTCAAGAAAAGATTACAGAGATTATTACTGACGCAGTAAATATTGAGATTGAATTTATTTGTGACGCATTACCATGTAAGTTAATTGGTATGAATTCTATTCTCATGACACAATATATTAAATTTGTAGCGGATCGTTTAGCGTTACAATTGGGAAATCCAAAAATTTACAATGTCACCAATCCTTTTGATTTCATGGAGATGATTAGTCTAGAAGGAAAGACAAACTTTTTTGAAAAGAGAGTGGGTGAGTATGCGTTGGCAAACAAAACAAACAAAGAAGTCTTTGATTTAGATTGTGATTTTTAATATTTAGGAAAATAATTATCTTTAGCTATAATATATGCATACTCGCAGACATCGTGGTCGTGGTCGTCGTGGAACTCGCCGTCATCGTCGTTCTAGGCGCCGATAAATAATTATTTAGGAATTTTATATTTGTATAATATATAAAATGCGTACTTATAGAAAACGTCGTGGAGTAAGAAAAAGTCGTAAGGCAAAAGGAAGGCGAAGTAGGAGAATGAGGAGGGTTGGGGGGGGGTAAAGATAAATCTACGAGACCCCCGGCTGCGAGTTCAAATAACAGCGGTTCTTCATGGTTGACAAATTGGTTTAAAAAGGAAAGTATGGAAACCGACGAAGAAAAATATTTACGATTAGCTAAAACAGCATGGGATGATTTATCAGAAAAAGAAAAAAAAGAAAACTATTTAGCTCACGAGGGTGAAGCTAATAGAGACGAAGTTAAGCAAAATTACATAGAAAACTATGCTCTTAAACTAAAAAAACAATACGAAGATAGAATGAAAGAGTGGGGTAGTAATGATTAGTAATGATACTGATTAACTATGTAATTACATATAAAATTACAACTTTATTGATAAGTAATTACTATAAAACAAAATATATTTTCCATTTAAAAATAAAAAATATATTTACTCATGAAGATAAAACAAGATTATGTTCTAATGATTTTAAACTGTGAAAAATATAGATACAAAGCGGAATATCAAAAAAAAACATGGCTATCTACTTTAGACATTTTTTATTTACATATTCTCGGAAAAGAAGAATTAGACAATGAATATCAACTAGAATTATCTACAAATACTTTGTACGTAAGATGTAAAGATGATTATATCAGTCTTTCTAGTAAAACATATTATGCGTTGAAGGCAATCAACGATTTATTTGAATACAAACATATATTCAAGACGGATGATGATCAAGACTTGACCAAACCTATCTTTTTTACTACCTTGAGAAATGTATTGTCCTCAAGAGAAATACATTATGGAGGAAAAACATTGACAATCAAACAAGCTTATTATTCAGAGTATTACAAAATTCATCCAGAATTGCCCAAAAACATTCCTATCTATCCAACAAAATATTGTAATGGAAGATTTTATTTTTTATCCAAGAATGCGGTAGAATACTTGTTAAAACAAAAGTATTACATCATAAAAGAATATATGGAAGATTATGCGATCGGATTTCATTTACACAGTGAATACAAGAAAAACATGTTGAATATTCAAGCCGATGATATTTTCAAAGATACCCCTGAAGAAAATTATAATTGATCTATTTCTTTTAATAAATCCAATAATTTTCTTTTAATGATTGATATTTTGTCTTTTTCCAAAATATCATTTAATAATTCTTTTGTTATTTTAGATTGTTCATCAGTCCACCCCACTTTTTTATCCAAATCAATCATTTTATAATCATAGTCTTGTAAATCTTCTTCTATCTTTAATCTTTTTATATTATTCTCAGGAACAATAGGAACAGCAGGAGGAACAATAGGAATATAATCTAAATTTCTTTTTTTAATCATTTCTTCTACTAACAAATTCATATTAGGAATAGGTTGGTCATGTATTGTATTGGTTAGTTTTGGTTCTGTGGGTATTTGAATGGTATGAAAAGATTGAAATTCTTGTTGTTTTATTTGAAATTCTTTTTCTACTTGAAAAAATTTAATAAATAATTTATTCATGTTCAATAAACTATTTTTTTTAAACAATTCTTCATTTTCTTTACAAAACTTTGTAATACAATTTTCAAATATTTGTTGTATATTTACTAAATTAACTTGGTTCTCTTCTATTAATACATCCCACAACGTAGATAAATTTTTATTATTGCGAAATTCATTCATAATAATAAAAAAAATATATTTTTAAGTAGAAATATGTTCCGGAGAATTAAAATATATTTTCCTATGTTTTTTCATTAAATCATCTGGTAATTTTTTTGTTTTCAAGTACTCTCTACTTAATTTGTCTTCTAACATATTGGCTATGAAATACAATGAATAAATACCACATTCCGTCGTTGTGTATTGATGTTGAAAAGGATGGTTTTGGTCAAATTCAAAAGGCATTTTCAAGTCTTGACCGTGTTTCTGAACTCTATCTACAAATTTCTTTAATTGTTCAGGTATTTTTTCTCCAGCACTATCAAAATAAAAAATAAATCGTTTGGGAATATGTATAAACATAGAAACCCAATGACTTCCTCCTTTCTCATGAGTATCTAAATTAAATACCACTCCTACTTTTTTCTTGTTGTTTTTAATAGAATGATGTAATTGATAGTTACATAATTCATTCCATACACATTCATTCACACTTAACTTATGGTCATAATCAATAGGAGAAGGTCCCAGAAACTGAAAACATGAATATTTGTTTACATATTGATTCATTACGTTCATAATATCTATGTTGGACAACCACTCGTAAGGATTCTTTAACCAATCTTTTGGATGTGTAGGAGCAAATGATTCTATTAATTTTATGTTGGTATTGTTTTTTACAAAGTTCTGTTTTAACCAACAACTTTCATTTGAACAAACATTGGATAAGTTTTCTTTTAAAAAAGTCCATATTTCCAAAGGATTGTTTGTATGTATTTTTTCTGTGTTTGTTTTATTCCACGCATTTTTCAAATCCATCAATTCTTTTTTTGTAAAACAAGTAAATTCTAATTCTTTCTTGGGACTACAACTTAATTGTGTAAATTCTTTTTTGTTGTTTAACTTTTCTTTTAAAACATCAACAGATCTATATTTGTTTCGTTTTGTAAAATTATGTTTGTTTCTCTTCTGTCTTGTCTTCATATGTATTGATTATATTTTTCTTTTTACAAATTCCTTTTTTTTTCAATTCTTTGCTTTTGATATTTACTTTTTTTTGTATCGGAATAAAAAAAGATTCTTCTTCTTTTATTTTATTTCTTTTAACATAAAAATCCATTGTTTTGACTTCTTTTTTTTCTATATAGGGTACAACAATTTCTTCCTCTTGAAAAGGAATATATGTTTTTATGTCTTCTATTTTTTCTTCATATTCTTCTTCTAAATCTAAATAATCTTTTTGATACAACTCTGATTTATCTATCATTTGAAAATAATGAATACTGTTCAAGACAAAAGAATGAATAGATTTTTCTGTATCTATAAACAAGTCTGTTGGTAATTCATTGTTCAAGTATTGTTTTAACAAATTCATAATTCGTTTTCTATAAAATTTTATATCTTTTGAACTTGCTTTTAATACAGTATTCTTTACAGGTTTTTTACGAATCATACAATTCAACGTAATTTTCTCTATTTCATCCATATATTCTTTGAACAATTATTCTATAAATAATAATAAAATAAAGTAAAATAATAGACATATTCCTAACAAAACAATTTAAAATAAATAGAATAGATAAAACTGTATATTTGATAATAGAGTATATCATGATATAATTCATCTCTCAAGTAAAAACACAATCAATTTTCTTTGTTTTGTTGTCTTGTATGATTATTAAACAAAGATATATTCTGTGAAACACTGTTTGCCTGAAAAGGCATATAAATAGATGTGTTAAATAAGTATTCAAAAGGTATTTCTACTTTATCGTTGTAATGAACCGAGTGATGATACAATGAACTTTTATGATTAGGTATATATTCAGCAGCATCACTTTTTTGTAAGGCATAAAACTGATTTCTTAATTCGCTTTCTAAATGAATGTTGTTTGTATATCCATTAAAATTTACATTTTTAGAAGTAGGACAAAACATACTGTTGCTTTGATAATCAAAATAAGTGCTCTTATTTGTTTGACAAACAGGATGGCTGTCATAGGTACCTAGTTTTACATATTTTGTAGGAACTGGATAAACAGAAAGATTGGGAGACAAAGCATGAGTAGGAACATTGCGTTGATAAATTTGTTGGTTCATTTGTTGATTCATTTGAGAATTCATATTTTATATCAATATTTAATAATGAAAATCAATCAATAAATCAGTTTAAAAATTGCTTGTAAATAAATATAGTATGTGTGGTATATTATGTGTTTTGAACAATGATATATATTCTTCTAAAGATATTGAATCCTTATTTAATAAAGGAAAAGGAAGAGGTCCTGATAATTCTCAATTGAAAAATGTAGGTATTCATATTGAGATGGGATTTCATCGTTTGGCCATCAATGGATTGAATGATGAATCCAATCAACCTTTTTTTATTGATAATATTTATTTGATTTGTAATGGAGAGATTTATAATCACAAAGAATTATTTGATAGAATGAATATTGTTCCTAAAACTCAATCAGACTGTGAAGTGATTATTCATTTGTACAAATTATATGGTATTGAACAAACATTACAAATGCTAGATGGTGTTTTTTCATTTGTTTTGTTTGATGCGAATATCATTGATCATACTCCTAATAAAATATTTGTTGCTAGAGATCCTTATGGTGTTAGACCTTTGTATATGTTGGATAGTTCTTCTTGTCTCATGTTTAGTTCTGAGTTAAAAATGATTCCATCTTTCTCCGGTGAAACAACAACTATAGATTATTTCAATCCAGGATATTACATGGAATTAGAACTACCTACTAAAGTAAATACAAAATGGGAACAATTACAATATGTAAAATATCATTCTCAAGGATTTCATAGTATCTTGAACAAACACGATTCTATAAAAATATATCAGGATATCCAATATTACTTCTTAAAAGCCATAGAAAAAAGATGTAACAATACAGACAAACCGATTGCTTGTTTGTTGTCAGGAGGATTAGATAGTAGTTTGGTTGCTGCGCTAGTAAATGAGTTTATGTTAAAAAAAGGAATACAAATAGAAACGTATAGTATAGGATTAAAAGATTCTGAAGATCTAAAATATGCTAAAATAGTTGCGGATTATTTACAAACAAAACATACAGAAATAATAGTAACAGATCAAGATTTTTTAGAAATTATACCGGAGGTTATTTATTCTATAGAAAGTTATGATACAACGACTATAAGAGCGAGTCTAGGAAATTATTTATTAGGTAAGTATATATCTAAACACAGTGAGTGTAAAGTTATTTTTAATGGAGATGGTGCGGATGAATTAATGGGTGGATATTTGTATTTTGAAAAATGTCCTGATTGTATTGAGTTTGATAAAGAATGTAGAAGATTATTAAAAAACATTCATATGTACGATGTTTTACGTTCAGACAAGTGTATTTCTTCTCATGGGTTAGAACCAAGGACTCCTTATTTAGATAGAAGTTTTGTTCAGTATTATTTGTCTATAGACCCATGGGTAAGATATTCTCCTTTGTTGATAGAAAAACAAATCATTCGTAATGCTTTTTCTAAAAAATATTTTATGAATTCTAGAAAGGAACAAATATTACCCAATGAAATTTTATGGAGAAAAAAAGAAGCTTTTAGTGATGGAGTAACTTCTAAAGAAAAATCCTTGTTTACGATTTTACAAGAAAACATAGAAACCACAACCACTTTCAATTCATCCAAGATAAATCCACCAAAAACAAAAGAACAACATTATTATAGAGATATCTTTGATCAATATTATCCCAATTGTTCTCACTTGATACCTAACTTTTGGATGCCAAAATATATAGACGCAACAGATCCTAGTGCTAGAACCTTGATTCTTTATAAATAATATTTACATAAAATATAATGGATTACAATTACATTATATTTTATACACTCATTGTATTATTATATGTTTGTTATATTGCGGTATTTGTTAAACTATTACAACAGGATCAATATGAAAAATATAGAGAGTCTATAAAAACATTTACACAAATTTACATAGGGTTGTATTTACTTATACATTTTCGTCCTTTTCATAAAACAAAAATAACAGACTTAGATAGAGTAATTATATTTAACTCAGCCATATTATTGATAACTACTTCTATTTTATTTAGTACTTATGTACCAAAATTATTATCTTATTTACATATTATAGTATGAGTGCTGATAGTTCACCTGATTCAGATGAAGACAACTCATTAGATGTTTATGATGTATCACCCGAACAAGAAGTCTACAAAATAAAACGTAGACGAAGTTTAGGTAGGACTCCTAGACTATTACCTAAATCTGAATGTAAAAAAAGATTTATTCCTCCAGCACCTTACAATCCTGAAAGTAAATATCCTGTTGCTATATTAGATATTAATTTACATGCTGCTATTGTAACGGATGTAGGTAAACCAAGTACTGACTTTGAAGTCACATTTGATGAAATACCTATTCATGGATACATACCGGAGACAAAATTTTATTATCGTTCCAATACTTTGTCGGGTTGTTATAATATGGTTCCTAATTTTTATGATACAGAACGATTAGAAGAATGGTATACTTTTTATGTACAAACATATAAAAAGTATTTGCCGTATGATGTAGATTACTTTGACGATGTCTTTACTAGAATCAATCGTGATGAAACAAATAAAAGATTAAAAAACAATTATAAAAAAAGAATTGTTTTAATTAGAGAATTTTTATCAAGAATGTTGGAATCGGAAGATAAAAAGCCAGGAGACAAAAAATACATGAAAACAAAAAAAGAAAAATCAAGAGTATTAACTCATATGTTAAAACAAATAAAAGAACATGAAGGAGCTCATTCGTATATTGAACCCACCCATATATTAAATAAAAATTATTCGGCATCAAGTAATCTTCAAAGTACATATGATATAAATAACCCTGAGTCAGCTCTTATATTAACTTATGTTTATGAAACAGTAGAAGGAAGAGTAGAAATTTTACATTTTGATTTATTACAACTACAATTCAACCCACAATTATACAGATATCAAAATAATTGTATATATAGCTTATTGGATTTTCTAGAATTTATGATGGTTGATCCTACCAATACAAAAATAAAACCTCTTCTTGAATTTGTTAATAAATTATTCATGGGAAATACTGAAGAACACCACTCTATCAATACAAAAGAACTATTAAGTTTTCTAAATACATTCCATTTTAAAAAATTGTATGTTTATGACAATAGTTGTAGTGGCTACTCATTCTCAGATGACGTAACTATGATAAAACATATAGATGAAAAAATACATACTTTACCTAAAAATATTGCTAGAGGAAAAACAAAGAAAAAGAGAAGAAGAACTAAATCTTCAAATAAGAGAAGTAAACATCGTCGTAAACAAAAAAAGCGCCTTGGGTAGATGATTGTTTTTTATTGATAATAAAAGGAGAGGAATACAAATAAACAGATCCAAACATTTTATCATTACATTCCAAACTCTTGATCAACTTCTCTTGAAGTTCTTTCTCCGCAGGAAATTCTTGTAAGGCAACCATCTTTAACAATGGATTTGTCTCTTTCAACTGAACAATCATGTCTAGAATAGAAACCTTTTCTTGATTCTTCAGATACCACTCCATATAAATATCGTACAAACACAAATCATTTACAATCTCTTTTCTATCCTTTTGAACCATACAATAAAAATTCAACAAGTAAATAACCCTCTCTTGAAAATAAACTATTCTCTTTTCTTGATTTTCTATATTCCACTCTTCACTTTGTTTGTCATTGTATTGACTCAGATCTTTCAATAAGACAAATATCCAGTTCATCACTTGAGAATGAAGAACATCTCCTTCTTCTAAAGTTCTATTCACTGTGTAGTTGACTGTATATCTTTCTTTGACATTTTCTTGATAGTCAAAATAAATTGAATACATCTTTTCATTGTCCTTAGAAATACTAGCATAAATATTCTTTCCGTTGTTTATCAAACTAGGAACATAATCTGGATTCATGTGAACTTCACAAATACCAAATCTTTCTCCTGATACAAAATTCTTTGTATTCAACCTCTTCAATATTTCTGTAGTAGATAAAGTTAACAACTCTGGGTTGGGTTGAAAAGCACTAACCATTAACAAATTGATTCTCTCTTGAACATGCTCGTCCAAGAAGAACTCCTTGTAATCTTCTACCAAAAACTCTGCCCATGTTGTATCTTCCGTATTTCCTCCTTTGATATTAAAAGTACCTAAACACAAGTCCATACCATTCACATAAGTAACAACAGGTGAATGATCCGATATAGCAATACTGGAAGTTGTTAGCTCATGAGGTAACTTATTCTTAATTTTTTTATTACTATCCAGTATATAAATAAAAGAATTCATTACTTGTTCCTTTTCTTCCTTTGGTTTATAGATAACATAGTCAATGTTTGTTTTGGACTCAATAAATGATTTGTTGATTTGTGGAGTATGAGTTCCTCTCATCTTATTGGTTGTGTTGTTCAACAACATTTGATCTTCGGTTTTATTTTCAACAAACAAAGGCTGGTCAAAAACAAAAGGCAATCCATTGTTACCTTCCTTTTCATAAAAGACCAAAGAATTTTGTGTTCCTTGAACCACTTGTGTATTTGCGTCGCACATAATATAACAATTTCTGTCATGAAAATGATTCAACACTTTATTCAACTCCATCATCTGTAAAATAAACTTCATGTCTTGTCCTTCTAACTCTAAGGTCTCATTCATATTCAATGTATAACCGTTACGTTTTAAATCTACCAGAGGTTTGCTCATTTTAAACTCTTTAAAATGAGCACATATAAATACATCTTTTGTTTCTTGTTCTTCTACAATGACTGTATCACTGCCTAAATCAGACAATGAAATATTGACTGCTTTGAAGTACGATTCATCATCAACAATAAAAGAAGTAAATCCACTCATGTTACTATAATATAGTGGCAATTTTTATATTCATTTGTTATATTTGTAAAAAGTATTTTACTTTATTTAATAGTTCTAAAGATTTCAACTGGGGTACTTTATGATTTATTTTTTGTTTATATTCCTCACGAATATATTTTGTAAAATCATCTACTTCAATATCTATTACACCTAAAAACAACTCTAAAAAAGTGTTTATTGGATAATGATAAAAACAAGGAGGAATATAAATATAAAAAACATGAGGATGTAACATTTTCTTATGTATCAGATCATCTACAAAACAAATCTTATAGTCTTTTAATTCAGCTATATTTATTAAGTCACTATATGTTTTCTCATGAGTAGTTCTTCGTGAATCTATTTTATAAGCACAAATAATTTCATCAAATATTTTTCCATTTAATTTATATTCAAAATAATTGGCAATAAAAAATATCCATTCTTTTGATATTTTATTGTTTGTATAAAGAATAATTTTTTGTATATTGTTTTTTTGTTTCTCTTTTAAAATATAAGAAAAAACAAGAAATATATTTGTTCTCAAGTAATTCGGAAATGTATCCAACAACAAATTAAATAAAAACTGTGAATTTATTATTTTTGTATATCTGTTTTTTTGTTCAAAGTATTTATTAATCAAGTTCCATAGATGATACAACTGTGAAAAATGACCTAATGTTTCATCTACATCAAAAACAATTGCTTTACTCATTATATATCATATGATTATAATTTTTACAATGAAATAATCTTATATGTTAAACCATAATGCGTATCATTCTCCCATATTCCAGAAATTCTCAATAAAAAATCATTTGTATTTTTGATATTGTGTATTTTAATACTTCCATTTTTAAATTGGTCATACAAAATATATTGAGGAATTTTTGATATATTTATATTGAATTTTTGGATAATGTTCATTTCTAACAATTTTATTTTTTGAATCAATTCATTGTTTTCTTTCAAGGAAAAATTACATTTGTATTTATTAAAAAAGTTTTCATATTGTATTTCTTTCAAACATAGTTTTATAAACAGTCCTGTCATAATGATCAACTCATCGGAATAATTTATTTTTGTAAAATACCCATTGTTTAGTATATTGTTTTTTACTGATTTGTTAAAAAAAATATTAGAAGAAATATCATCTATGTTTAATATATTCAACATTATACTATAATATATAATTCTTTTATTATTTAACTTTTATACATTTCTATGAGTTCGTCTATTCTTATTTCTATTTGTTCTTTCAAGTCATCTAATTTGTCTTTTATATTTTCATTGTCCTCTATATTTATTTTTGCTATTTTCCCTAATTCTTTCTTCAACTTCTTCTCCTCTTTTTCTTCTTCTTTTCTTTCTCTTTGTTGTTCTTTCATTTGTAATTTGTGTTTTTGTTTTTCTACTTTTATTCTTTCTTCGTTCTCTTTTATATAAGCCGTTTTTGTGACTATTTGTTCTTTTATACTAGTTACCGCATGAGAATCTCCTTTTACTTGTTTCAATTCTGTTCTTAATAATTTTATTTCTTTCTTCAATTCTTCAATCGTTTCTATAATCGGTTGTACTTCCATCAATATGTGAGTCTTGGTAATATTCTCACGACATTTATTCAATATATTATAATAAGTTGTCATAACATATTTTCTATAATCATCTGATTTATCATCTACCGATTTATCCTCTTTTATATCCTGTTTTAATTCTTCTATCTTTTCATCGTATTCTAGTTCTATTGTTTTGGAATACTCTTTTATGTCCACTAACAATTGTTTTATCATGCTTTTTACATCGGTTTGACAAATCTTATAAGGATTTACTTTTTTTGTTTTGTATGATTTCAACTTATCACATCCTGTATACAAATGTTTTAAATCTTTCTCTTTGTATGTAATTTGTTTTATTGTTGTTTTCTTTGTTTTCGTCAACTCTTTTATCTTATTTTTTATCTCCTTTGTTTTCTGTTTGTTTTCTTTTATATCACTTGTATCAAATTTATCTATCCATTCCTCTGAAATCATACGAGTCAATACAAACTTTACTTTTGGTTGTGAAAATTGTCTTACATCAAATTCTCTATTCAAATAACTGAGTAATCCTGAAATATCATTCATGTATTTTGTTTGTCCTCTTTCTGTAAACAATCCTTCTTCATCCAAGTATTCCTGAGAAAATTCATCAAACGTTTCTGGCATTTGATCCTCCGGTAATTTACATAGATTCAATAACTTAATCAATTCCATAGGTCCTTCTGTAATAGGTGTGGCTGTCATTAATAACAAACGGACGGATTCATCTCCTGAATGAATATATGATTTCATGATTGCTTTTTTTAATTCATCCATATCGGGTCTTTCTTGTCCTGATAAATCTCCACCACCATATAATTTATGAGCTTCATCTATAATCAACAATGTTTTTCTTAAGGGATCTTCTGCTCCATTCTTTTTAACCAAATCATGATAAAACTGATTGTTTTTACTTACCAAATTTGTAAATTGTTTATAAGACATAGGACGAATACTCCATGCTTTAGATAACAAAGCCATTCGTTTAGATGATTCCTCAGGAATAATCAACCCATCTTCTACTTGTTTTCTTATTTGTTCATTACATATTTGATCAAACATATTTTTCCATATATCACTTTTCAATGTTGCTCTTGTTACCCATAATATAGTGTATCCTTGTGTTTCAAAATTCTTTGTTGCGGTAGCAATTGCCGAACATGTCTTACCTGTTCCCACTGAATGCCATAACAACATTCCTTTGGCAAATACAGAAGGAGTAAAATATTCACTTATAAACTTTTGTGTAGGAGTATATTTTATTACAGTTCCTCCTCCATCTTGTGTTGATCTACTACTACTTCTACTACTACTACTTCTACTACTTCTACTACTTCTACTACTGGATCTAGTAGACCGTCTACTACTATTACTTGAACGTGTACTTGACCGAGTAGTAGATTTACTTTTAGAAGAAGAAGGAGAAAAGAATTCCATCTCTTCTTCCTCCGTAGGAACATCTTGGTCACCACATGAATTTTCAATGGTTACTTCACTCCATTTGCTATCTGAAAAATGATCACGAACATATTCTCTCAATTTTTCATTTGACATATAAGAAGACAAAGCGGACAAAGACTTAGACCTAGAAGAACTTACACTAGGTGATAAATAAGGTGACAAATAAGGTGAACGATAACTAGAAGTAGCACTTCTTGATTGTGTTCTATAACTTCCAGGACTATATTTGGGTACTTTTATTTTTTTATTTCTTCTTGTTTTATTTCCAACACGACAATATTGTCTTTTTCCATTTGTAAAGATACAACCTTCTGTATTATCACATTCTTCTCTTGAGAATCCTATACAAGGTCTTTTTTCTACTTTCATTTTTTTTATACTTTTACGACAATACTGTCTTTGACCTTTGGTAAAGATACAATATTTCAGATTACAATGGTCTCTGTCTTTCCCTTTACATTGAAAATCTTTTATCAATGTTCCAGCACCACCTTCCATTTCCACTTCTTTGTCTGGATGTTCATAAAAAGAATCCAATAATTTATTTTGTGGTTCCTTGTATTCACTCTTGAACATATGAATATTTTCATTCAACTCAACATCTACTGATGCTTCTATAGAAACCATTTGTAAATTTGAATTAAAAAATTGTTCTTTGATATTTATGTTCAAGGTTTTTAAATACAAATCAAATAAAGTGTCTTTGTCTAAAAACTTTGATTGTACTTTCTCAGGTATCACAATATCATAAATAAAAACATGTAAAGGCCATCCTACATTTGGAATAAATTTTAATCCTTTTTGTCCACAAGTACGAGTTCCGCGTCCTATGACTTGTTTTTGATCTGCCGCATTTACAGAAGGTTCAAATATATGAACGTATTTAATATCAAACAAATCTATTCCTTCTTTGAATCCAGCATCCATAATAATAAAACGCGCTAATTGTCCGTGAACATTCTCAGGTCTTTTATTAAAAGTAGATAATATTTTTTTCTTAGTAACTACTTTTAATGGAATATCATAAACATCCAATGAACTCAATAAAAAAAAATTATAATTTTTGTTTTTTAATAGTTGTGAATCCGTTTTTAAAACATGTTCTACAGTATATCTTTCTTTGCTATCCCTTGAATTTTTGGGTGGTAATGGTTTGTTTATTGCATCGTACCCTAAATTATATCCTTGACTAATAAAACAAGAAGCCAAAAAATTTACACCATAAATTCTAGATTTTACATCACAAAAAATAAAATGTTTGTATAATTTTCCTGTTTCTTCCATATCTCTTTTATCCAACGCACGAATATGTTGAAATAATTTATCTGCTTTGGGAGCAACAAATGGCATAGCTTTAACTAGTTCTTCTTCTTGAAAGGTTGGTTTATCAAATTTGAAAGCAGGAGAAGACGTAGACAAATTGGATCGTTCTCTTAAACATTTGCTTTTAAACATATATATATATTATAATATTTCTTTTATAGATTTTTTCTTTCGTATGATTGATTTACATTTTCTCAAAAAATCTAGAAAGTAATCAGACAGACAACCTATCATGGGTCCAATAATAATAACCGCAACATCTGTGTTGTTTTTGAAAAAAGGAGTATATTGTTGTACAAGATAATAGATAAAACAGATTACATACAAGTGAATAGATATTAAAATAACATCTATCTTTATCCATTTTTTTATAAATTTTATTACTATATTTGATACTTCAATTGAAAATAATAATGTAAGAAAAACAACAAAAATATTAAAAAGTAGTAAAAACATCTTATATTATATGACAATATTTTTTATCAAATAATGGTTTTGTATTTACTTAAATAAGGATTCAAATAATCAGATAATACAATCAACATTGCGCCATTGATAACACTGTTAATATTATTAATAATTACTTTAGATTCTATATCAACTCTTTTTTCTGGCATTATTATTTTATCAATATATACTTTTGAAAAATAGTACAAAATAGCTATAATATACAAATGAATGAATATTAATACTGTTTGTATTTTAATCCATTTACTTAATATTTTCGTCAGGTAATTAGATATTTTTATGATAATACATAGTATAATAAAAACAGCAATCAAATCTAAAGCGATTACAAGATAAATCATATATATTAAATATAATTTATTTTTTTAGAAATATTATCAATTTCTTGATTCACACATGTAGGATTAAAGTTTGCTTGTATTAAAATATCCTTAATCGCATGTCTTGAGATATTTAATTTCAAATTACTTTCTATCCAAGTTCTCCAAGTTACATCTATTTCTTTATAATTTTTACTTATCTCAATTGTTTCTGACTTTATTTTTGCTTCTGGTTTTGCTTCTGGTTTTGTTTCTTTCTTCGTTACTTCATCAAAATTTAAAAAATCTATTCCTGAGAAATTGATATAGTCTTGAATCGTTCTCTTTTTACCTATCCCATATTTTCCATCATTCTCAAAAACAGATAAGTAATGTTGTTTTGAATGTAAATCTTTTTTCCACCATTCTTTGTCATCCTCCCAATGTTTCGCACGATAGTTTCTTGTGTATTCATGCCATGCGATAAGAATATGTGGATGAAATAAATCATAACCATATGTATAGGCTCTAACTGTAATACTCATTTCTTCTCCAGTAAAATACAACTCAGGATCATGAGGAACTTCCTTTACAAAATTTCCTGTAGTAAAGGCAAAGTGCGCGGAATAAAATTTTGCTAAAACAGGTTCTGTTAATTTCTCATGTTCGTGAATATAAGAAGGAATAAACAGTACTTGTTTGTCATGTGTTTTTTCTTTCATCACAATTTCCCATGGACACATACATCTATCCTCAGGATCTTTGTCAGGGTTGTAACTTGGTAAATACGTAGTTATCAATGGTTTCTCAACTCCCTTTTCTCTTAATTGATTATACATATTGATTACTACTGTATCCCAATGTTTTACAAAACGATGGTGTGAATCTAATTGTAATGTATATTGTTCGTCATTGTAAAGATATTGTAATTTATTTCTTGCCCAACAAGCTCCTTTGGATTCTTGATAAGGATAAATATCTAATTTTACTTGAGGATGATTTTCATATTCATTCAATGTTTCTTTTTCGTCTTTTTGCCAACATATACCAAATACTAAATTCTCAGGAAATTCCGCATTTTCAAAAGCATTTTTTATAGTAGAATACAATTGAGGATCTCTGTAAGAGGCGATCTGAATAAAAATTTTATTGCTCATGATATAATTAAATACTATTATTTATATTATTATTTAACAAATAATAAAATTGAAATAAGTTTAAATGTTATTTGCTAGTATAATAAGCCATGTCAACTTCTCAAGAATTATCTACAAAATATCAGCAAAAAACAGATAAACAACATATTCTGGATAATCCAGATACCTATATTGGATCCATAGAAAAAGTGGATTCCATTATGTGGGTTTTACATGAGAATAAGATTGAGTGTAGAGAAATAAATTATATTCCTGGTTTGTTCAAATTATTTGATGAAGGAATTGTCAACAGTAGAGATCACGCAGTTCGTATGTCCTTAAGCACAGAAGAAAATCATCATCCAGTAACCAATATTGATGTAACCATTCAAGAAGACGGAACCATTGTTATTATGAACGATGGAAATGGAATAGATGTAGCAGAACATCCAGAATACAAGGTTTGGATTCCTGAGTTGATATTTGGTCATCTTAGAACTTCTACAAACTACGACAAAACAGAGAAAAAAATTGTCGGAGGAAAAAATGGGTTTGGATTCAAGCTCGTTCTGATCTGGTCTACTTTCGGTTCGGTTGAAACAGTGGATCACAAAAGAGGACTCAAATATTGTCAAGAGTTCTCACAAAATCTGGATGTCATTCATAAACCCAAGATTACAAAGTGTAAAACAAAACCGTATACAAAGGTTACTTTCAAGCCTGATTATCAACGGTTAGGACTAGAAGGATTAACACCAGATATGGTAGCTTTGTTGAAACGAAGAGTGATGGACATAGCGAGTATCACAGACAAATCAGTAAAGGTAAAATTAAATGGAGAATTGGTAGGTATCAAGAATTTTGTTCAATACATTGATTATTATATTGGAACAAAAGAAGAAAAACAAAGAGTTCATGAAGAACCCAATCCAAGATGGGAATATTGTGTGTCTATCTCAACAGAATTTACTCAAGTATCTTTTGTGAACGGTATTCATACTTCCAAAGGAGGAAAACACGTGGAATATATTTTACTTCAAATCATTAGAAAATTAGTGGATTATATTGAAAAGAAGAAAAAGATAAAAGTGAATCCTTCCAGTATTCGCGAACAATTGTTTCTGTTCTTACGCTGTGATATTGAAAATCCATCGTTTGATAGTCAGACAAAAGACTATATGAATACTCCTTCCTCCAAGTTTGGATCTACTTGTGTTGTCAGTGATAAGTTCATTGAAAAAATTGCCAAGATGGGTGTTATGGATATGGCTTGTTCTTTAACAGAAATCAAAGAAACCAAAATAGCAAAGAAAAGTGACGGGGCTAAAACAAAATCCATTCGTGGTATTCCTAAATTATTGGATGCCAACTGGGCTGGAACAGAAAAGTCCTCGTTGTGTAGTTTGATTTTATGCGAGGGAGATTCAGCCAAAGCAGGTATTGTGTCAGGCCTTTCTACAGAAGATCGTAACAGTATCGGAATTTATCCCATGAAAGGAAAGATATTGAATGTACGAGGAGAGATACAAAAAAAGATAACGGAGAACAAAGAAATCACAGAGATCAAAAAAATACTGGGTTTGGAAATCAACAAGGTATATACTCAAGAAGAAGTGAACAAATCGTTGAGGTATGGAAAAATATTGTTTTTGGTAGATCAAGATTTGGACGGTTCTCATATCAAAGGATTGTGTATTAATTTGTTTGAGTGTGAATGGCCAAGTCTACTGAAGATTCCTGGATTCATTGGTTTTATGAATACTCCTATTTTGAAGGCCAAGAAGAAAACAGAAGAGTTATTGTTTTACAATGAAGGAGAATATGAAGAATGGAAGAAATTGGATCTTCAAGGGTGGAGTATAAAATATTACAAAGGATTGGGAACAAGCACCGGAAAAGAATTCAAACAATATTTCCAAAACAAAAAAGTAGTAGAGTTTGAATATCAGCAAGAAACACCAGACCAAATGGATATGATTTTCAACAAAAAACGTGCGGATGACAGAAAAGAATGGTTGAGAGATTATGACAGACAGTCTTTCTTGAATACATCTCATGCGTTGGTAAGTTACAAAGAATTCATTGACAAAGAGTTCAAACATTTCTCTAAGTATGATTGTGATAGAAGTATTCCAAACATAATGGATGGATTAAAAATTTCTCAAAGAAAAATATTGTACTCCGCATTCAAAAAGAATCTAACCACAGAAATCAAAGTAGCACAATTCTCAGGATATGTATCAGAACATTCTGGTTATCATCATGGAGAAGCTAGTTTGAATGGTGCGATTGTAGGTATGGCACAGAATTTTGTAGGTTCTAATAATATTCATTTGTTGTTACCCAATGGACAATTTGGAACGAGGTTGGAAGGAGGAAAAGACAGTGCTTCAGAAAGATATATTTTCACGATGTTGAATCCAATTACAAGAAATATTTATCCTCAAGCGGATGATGCCATACTCACTTATTTGAATGATGATGGTTTGAGTGTAGAACCTATTTATTATGTTCCTATCATTCCAATGATATTGATCAATGGATCCAAAGGTATTGGTACAGGATTCAGTACAGAAATTGTTCCATGTAATCCATTGACTGTGATTGAATATTTAGAAGCAAAATTAAGTTCTGGTGATACATCTTCTTTTGTATTTCCTCCTTATTATAATGGATTCAAAGGAACAATTAGTTATGTTTCAGAGAATAAATATTTGGTAAAGGGTCTTTATGAAGAACTAGGAAAAGACAAAATAAAAATTACTGAACTACCTGTAGGAACATGGACAAGTGATTACAAAGAATTCCTTGAAACGCTTATGGACAATGTAGATAAAAACGGTAAGAAAATAACTCCATTGTTGAAAGATGTAGAAAATATGTCAACGGATACAAATGTAGAATTTATTATTCATTTTCAAAAAGGAAAACTGGAAGAACTAAAAAGCGAAACAAATGGAATAGAGAAAACATTGAAGTTAACCTCAAGTATTAGTACAACCAATCAACATTTGTTTGACTCAAAAGAAAAACTGAAAAAATATACTTCTACGACAGAAATTATTGATGACTTCTATGATTGTCGTTTGGTAATGTATCAAAAACGAAAAGATTATTTGATAGATGCGTTAAGAAAAGAGTTGTGTATTTTATCTAATAAAGCAAAATACATAACAGAAATATTGAATGGATCTATTGATTTGAGAAGAATGAAAAAGGAAGACATTCACAAAATGTTATCCGCAAAAGAATATGATGAAATAGATGAATTTAGATATTTAATAAAAATGCCTATGGATAGTGTGTCAGAAGAAAATATAGAAAAAATCATGAAAGAAAAAGGAGACAAAGAAATAGAATTGACTTTGTTGTTAAAGAAGTCTATTCAAGTTTTATGGTTGGAAGAATTGGTATTGTTGAAAGAAAAATATTTGTGTGTAGAAAAAACAACTAAGCCAAAAACAAAGAAAGTAAAAACAGTAAAAAAGATTTAATATTCTAATTCATTTCTTCTTTTTGTCTTTTTATGTTTTTTATGTTTTTTATGGGGGTCATGTTTTCTTGATTTATGTCTCTTTTTCAATTCTTTTATTTCTCCTTTTAATACTTCTACATGATCATGTATTTTATTTATTAATTCCATTTCTGTGGTGTCATGTTTTTTTCTTTTTTTTTTTGTAGTTTTTTTTGTAATCGGTGGTAGAGTATCTGGAGTGCTGTAATCAGTCAGAGGTGTTTCATTCACTTGCGATGGCAATTGATTTACATCTGTAGGTATGGGGGAAGGAAAATCCATTGTAGGTACTCTTCCACTTGGTTGATTTAATGATAATTCTTCAGGTGTTTCTACAGGAGTTTCTACAGGAGTTTCTACAGGAGTTTCTACAGGTGTTTCTACAGGTGTTTCTACAGGTGTATTTGTAGGCATATCTACAGGAGTTGTTTCTTGTTCCTTGTTTTCTTCTGTATTTAAATTAGGTTGGTCGTCCATAAATATTAATAATAAATTAAATTATTTGAATTATTTTATAAAAAATATATATGGTTATTCCTAAAAACATTTTTCAATGTCATAAATCTTTTTTATACGTAACACAAAATAATCAATTAAGTTCCGCTGTTACAACATGGTTGAGATATACAAATACTTTTAATTATTACTTTTACTCAGATAGTATGTGTAATGAATTTATGAAAAACAACACATCAAAAAGAACGTACGAAGCTTATTTAAAATGTCCATTGCCTGTTATGAAAGCGGATTTATGGAGGTATTGTGTGATATATCACAAAGGTGGAATATATGCCGATGCTGATACATTATGTTTAATCAATCCTAATTTTTTTGTAAACAATGATAATAATTACAAATTAGTATTCGCATTAGAAGGAAAATATGGATTACCTCATTTGTTTTGTCAATGGTGGTTTGCGGCTCCTGCTCATTCTCCAGTATTGGAGTTAATTATTCATAATGTGACAAATAAAATATTATCTACCAATTTTGATACAGTTACAGATGATTATTTTATTCATAAAATTACAGGTCCTACAATATTTACATTGTCTATTGAAGAATATCTGAGGAAAAATAATTTTCCTAATTATGTAAATAAATTCAACTATTTGATTCATCCAAATAAATTATTAAAGATATACGATCCTAATCTTTTTCATACAAGATATGTAAAACATTTAGGAACTGGTTCAGGTAAATTTGGATGGAAGAATCAAAAGAAATTATTCTTGAAAAACAATCTTGAAAGAAAAGTTGTTAATAAAAATAATAAACCACCCCATATCGTATCCATGATAGCAAACTGATAAGTCCATTTATCCAATATACTTTTGTTTGTAAAATCATAAACTCCATAAATACAAACTCCTAAAAGGAACGCTTCATATAACTTTGCTTTTTTCACAATAATAAAATAATAAAACACAAATAGATCAAAAATATAGAGTATTACAAGAGAAGGAATATTTATTTTTACAGGAGAATGTTGAATGTTTTTTATCATATGAACAGCCATTGTATTTGTCAAGTACAGATAGATACAGTCTAATAAAATAAAAAGAACACAAGTAATAATTAATTTTATCATATATATTATATTCTTTAAAATAAAATATATATAATAATTATAATGTCTGCTGGTTTTGCTGTAGCAAATACTGTTCCATCTCCTGTATTGATAAAAACTTCTAGATCTGGTGTGCGCTTAGGTGGAGGAATTAGAGGTTATATGCCTAAGCCTATTATAGATTCAGACCATAGTGAATCTTTTTCTAATACACGTTTTACTTTAAGAGAAGCATGGAATACAAATTATTTAAGACAATTACGTAACACAAAAAGAATCATTACACCTTTTCGTGCTGTAACAAACGCAGGAGATGTGTTGAGTAGGTTAAATTATAGTTGTGGTGGAAATTGTCAAACCTTTCAAAGTCGTCCAGGTATGTTTGGATTGAAAAATAGATTTGGCGCTATTCAGAATATTTGTGATGAGTCCGCTATTCCTCCTTCTGCTTGTAATGTTCGTTATGTTTATGATAGTTCTAATTATACACGTTATCTAAAAGAACGAGCAATGAATAAAAATTACAATGATAGAAGTTTTGGTGGTAATGATAACAATGGAGCTCAAGTTGCTATTCGTGCGAATAATCATCAAATTTAATTATTTATATCCATATACTCTCCAACCTATTGTCACATTATTACCTAGACCTAAAGGACTTTGTTGTAATGTAAATCCAGTAATAGTAGTTCCTGTTGAACAAGTTGCTGAAATATTTCTATCACTTACACCGGTGAGTGTTGCGTTGTTATAAAACGATTTACATTTCAGACCTATTGCTTGAGATGTTGTAGCAGCAAACCCAACATTTTCAACCTCTATAATATTGTGATGATTTATCATTTGACTGACTGCTAATATAAGAGGAGCAGAAGATAAAGTAGCTCCAGCAGTATATACTGGGGCTACAAGTAAAGTATTTGCGGATGTTACTTCAGAACCATAAAGAGAAGCAGTAGTAGGAGGACTTGTCCCTAAAAACCCAGCGAGAGCATAAGAAGGATAAAGAGTAGTAGTAGCTATTTGAGTTGTTGGAAAAAGATGAATACGGTAATTTTTGTAAGTAGAATTGAATATAGATGATAAATTAAAATTAGTAGCAGACGCTGAACCAGTAATCGCAGATGAACCCGCTGAAAGATACACTAATCCACCTGTATCCAACAACCCACTAAAAATCGTTGCAGTTAAAGTTCCTGTAGATGCTACATACGTTAATGGCCCTATTGAATCATCAACATATAAAGTTCTGCTACTTCCAGCAGCACTTGTTGTAAAAGGTATATAACAAGTACCTGGATCATTATAAGTAGTTGTATTGACAGCACTCGCAGTAGAAGCAGTTCCCACAAAATTAGTAGCAGTTAAAGTAGAAGTTGATGGATTGAAAGAAAGATTACTATTAGATAAAAGACCTCTTTGACCCGTAGTGTAATTATTCGCAAAAGGAACATAATAAGTTCCACTTGTAGAAGTTAATGTCATAGAAACATTCGTAGTATTTGTAGCATTCGTAGCACTTGAAGCAGAAGTAGCATTACCACTAAGCGCACCGTTAAAAGTTGTTGCCGTAATACTATTAGCACTAGTAATATCTTTATTATTCATATTCAAGTTACTATCTATACTTACATTTCCACTTGTAGCATTTAAATAAATACTATCATTATTTGAAGTAATAGTTAGTCCTTTTTCACTTGTCATTTGTAATCCTTGGTCAGTTGTAATAAGTAAATCACTGCTCTTTGAAATAGAAGCAACATAACCATCATGATTTAATATTATTTTTGGTATTTGATCTGTTGATGTTCCCATATCTAACTGAATAGTATTGTTATAAAGACCATCAACTAAATTAACAAATGGACTTGTTTGATAAATACCACCTCCAGCATCCAGATTAACAGATAATGAACTTAATTTTAAATTACCTGTTGATGTAATCTTTCCACTACCATCACCATTACCTAATATATGAAAGTGTTGATTGTAATCATACAAGTTCAAACATCCGCCACTTGCGTATATATCAATATTGCCATCACTCATGAAATCAAAGCAACCACCTCTCATGTTAATTCCATCTTCTCCAGTAATTGTATTTACATTATTCATTTTGTTGTTATTCAAGTTCAAAGTAGAACCCAAACGAATCTCTCCTTCTTGAACAGACAAATCAATATTATTCCAAGCAGTTAATTTTAATGAGCTATTAGAATTATTGTTTGCGGATATAGTCAATGTATCTACACCATTTGAAACAATAGAAGAACCACCATTGTCACGAATATTAAAAGTTCCTCCTGTTGTTATGTTCATATCAGTTGAATACGTTATATTTCCATTAAGAATGGTTTGTAAGATATCAGTCACTTCTTCATTCGGAAGAAGTGATCTGTACATGATCAACCAATAAGTTGAAGGATAAAGTTCGTCTTCTTGACAATTGATTAATATCACGGATTTAAATCTATTAGTCAAAGTATAAGTTGTTGATATGACACCGGTTTGTGTATCTAAAAATTTTCTAGCTGGGTCTGTTGTATATAATACAACTTCAGCAGATAAATAAATATACAAATAATAACCCAAATAATTCATGTTAGTATTGTAGTTGGGAAAAGAATAAGTAAATGAACCGCCAAAATAAACATGTGGGTAAACATCTAAAATAGTATTTGTTGTATTATCTGTACCATAATTATTATATGAATCACTTATTTGTTGAAATCCTTGGTATGTTCCAACATTATTTATATCAAATTTTGTTATACGATCTAATTGAATGTCTGAACCTGGCACTCCCGTAAAACTTCCAGATACATACAATGTTTGATAGGGGAATCTACAACTGAAACCCAATACAGAGGAATTTAAACCAATAAAGTCTGGTTGACCTGTATAAATTTGTATCCATGTTTCTTGTGTAGGATCCCATATAGCTATATAATTTAATGTGAGAGAACTTTGGCTTGTGTATAAAAAATCACCTCCAACAAATAACAATGTTCCATTTGTTGATAAAGCTTTTACTCTATCATTCAACCCTATTTCACCATTGTAAATTAATGGATACCATACTTCATGTATAGTGCTCCATCTTGCGATATAATTACATTCATTATAGGGGGATGAAAATGTAGGACCTGTAAAGTTAAAGCTTCCACCCACATAAATATCATCTCCTATTACAGCTAAAGTAGATACTTCCTTATCACTAACACCTGGAGTATAAGCATGATATTCTAATGGGTACCATTTACTTCCTCCATCAAATTCAGTAATATTTTGAACTTCAGTTACTCCAGTTGTGCCATTATACCCAGCTAAATTAAAAGTTCCCGCAATGTAAGTATGATTATTATTAATATTATAAAAAATAGAATATACTTCTCCATTTACACCATTCAGTTGTTGACTAACTCCTATAAATTCCCATATATTATTATTCAAGTCCCATTTCACTGAATTATAATAAGGCCCTATGGTTGTAAGTGTATCTAAATAAGCATAAGTAAATGAACCTCCAATGTATAACTTATTGGAATTTGGGTCATAATACAAAGTATTTACATCACCATTTAACCCATTGCTAATACTACTACCTTGTTGTAAAGGTTGCCAATCTCCATACCAAATAACAATATGGTTGGCGCTTATATTGTTTCCACCATAATCTACTAGTGTAAAAGTTCCACCAATATATATTGTTCCAGCATTATTTCCTGTTATACTATTTACAGAAGAATTTGTACCGTTTCCACCATTTCCAACATCAAGAGTATTCCAATTACCATTCCACATTGCGATATAATTTGCGTCCGTAGGTATACCAACTAGAGGATCTACAGTATAATTTACTTGTGTAAAATCTCCGCCTATATATAATCTATTAGAGGTTGATTCAAAATATACAGTGCGAACTGTATCATTCGTTCCATTTTGTAAATTACCAGTGCCAACATAATTCCAACTTCCATTCCAATATGTTAAATTATAATATTTTTGACTTGATGATGTAGGTATACCATTATAATCTACATAATTAAATTTTCCTCCAAGATATAATAAATTAGAATTATAATCTTTTGTTATTGAATACACAGGTCCATCTGTTCCATTCCTTCTTGGTTCTGTACCAATAAAGTTCCAAACATTTCCATCCCAAAAGGCTATATTATAATAACTACGCCCAGATACTTTTTCAAATTTACCTCCAGCATATATTAGACCAGAATTAGAATCGTATAGAATCGTATAAACAGGTCCATCCACACCATTTTTTTTTGTATCTACATCAATCAATGGTTCCCATACCTCGCTATTAATATTATATCTCGCAATATTATTGGCTTGTTGTCCTCCTGCGTTTTGAAATTCTCCTCCGACATAGTAGTATTGATTGTTATCATAGACAACAACATTCACTTTATTCTTTACTCCGTATGTAAGCCCTTTTAATGGGTAAAAAGTATCCGTTATACTATCATATCTAGTTATACGATTTAACTCAATATTATAATTACTATCATGTTTAAATGAACCACCTATATATACATCTGTTCCAAGAGATGTTATTGCGTAAACATTACTTTCTAACCCAGGCGTAGGACTACTATTTAATCCCATGGGAACCCAAGTATTTGATGAAAAATTAAAATAACTAATGTAATTCACTAGTATCTCATTCATATCATATCTAAAACTTCCACCAGCGTATAATCGGTCTGAAATTTTATCGTAATAAACAGCATACACACTTGAGTCAAATCCTTTTGCTAATGAAAATGGAATATTGTCATTAATATTTACACCCATAATATAATTTGCTGGTGATGTAAAATCACCTCCAACATAAATATTGTCTGCTGATGTGTCTAACGCATATACAGTACTATTACAATTATTCTCTTTCGGTGACGCATAATATCCTGGATTAGAACCAGGAATATTATTAACTACTGTTATTTGTTGATTTTTGAAAGACGGTGCTTGTATATAATATGTTGGATCAGGAACATATATTACTCCTGGATCATAATATCCTGTGGGTCCTGTATCTCCAGTGGGTCCAGTATTGCCAGTAGGTCCTGTATTGCCAGTAGGTCCTGTATTACCTGTGGGTCCTGTTCGTCCAGTAGGTCCAGTAGGTCCAGTATTACCAGTAGGACCTGTATTACCTGTGGATCCAGTATTGCCAGTGGGTCCTGTGGGTCCAGTATTGCCAGTGGGTCCTGTGGGTCCAGTATTGCCAGTGGGTCCTGTGGGTCCAGTATTGCCTGTAGGTCCTGTAGGTCCTGTAGGTCCTGTATTACCTGTAGGTCCTGTAGGTCCTGTGGGTCCAGTATTGCCTGTAGGTCCTGTAGGTCCTGTATTACCTGTAGACCCAGTAGACCCAGTAGACCCAGTAGACCCAGTGAGTCCAGTAGACCCAGTAGACCCAGTAGACCCAGTAGGTCCAGTAGACCCAGTAGACCCAGTAGGTCCAGTAGACCCAGTAGACCCAGTGAGTCCAGTAGACCCAGTAGACCCAGTAGGTCCTAATAATGTATGATTAGATACATATGTTGCAACCCACAAAGTAGAAGGAACTATTTCGCTAATATTACTTTGTGATGGGTCTGTTAATAAATATGTTGGAGAATTAAGATAAATATTACCTGATTTACTATTCAAATTAATATTATTTTGAGCAGTAATATTTACTTGATTATCCGCATTCAAATCAATATTATTATTTGAAAAGGATTGAAGATTGCCACCGCCATAACATTTGAAATATAAATCATTTCCTCCTCCTTGAATTATTTGTAAATATCCAGGTCCATTTAATCCTCCTTGAATAGTTGTTCTTGCTTGAATATTAATAGTATTATCTCCTGTAGGAGTTCCAACAGTTAAATTTAATTGTTTGTTAGCAGTAATATTTAGATTATTTACTGAATATAAAGATAAATCACCATTTGAAACAACTGAATTATTAGATTCATCATAGATTTTTATTCCAGAAGAAAAATTAATTTGAGAAGAAGATAATGATAAATTATGAATTGTATTATCTATTTTAAAAGTTGGATTATTATTACTTACTGATTCTGTTAATACTAAATTATTTGAATCAGGACTTAATAACATGATTGTATTTGGAACATTTGATGAAAAATTATTTGACAAACCTATACCATTAGGATTCATATTTACTGCTTTTGTAAGAGGATTTACATTGATATCATAAGTATTCACAGAAGAAATACCATATTGCGGTAAAATATTAATAGCAGTATTCAAAGAACTATCACTGAGATTAATTATTCCTGAACCAATTGTATTTTGTTTTGATCCATCCATCCAATTATATTCACTTGCTCCATTTGAAACATTTGGAGTATTTATAGTAATATTGTTTGATGATGATAAAGTTAAAATACCAGAGTTATCACTAACAATTTCATTTACATTAATCAAATCTTGAGAATTTAAATTAATTCCCGTTGAGCCACAATTATTTCCAACTGACAAAATAGTATATAAAGGAACCAACGGTCCGCTTTCTCCTGTATAACCAGTAGGACCCGTAGGACCAGTAGGACCCGTAGGACCCGTAGGACCCGTAGGACCCGTAGGACCCGTAGGACCCGTAGGACCCGTAGGACCTATTTCACCACTTGACCCAGCATAACCCGCATAAATATTTGAATAAAAAATAGTTCCATTGTCAGTAACAGCACTCTGATATTGTCCATTGGAAGATATAGCAACCGATGTAAAATTATAGGATATGTCTTTATAACTCCAATATTCACCAAAATCATTTGAATAATATATTCTGTTATAACTAGAAATGGTTTGATACTGACCTGTAGCAGATAATGTTACAGAAGTGCCATTACTTATGTGAAAAGAACTAATTTCCCATGTATTACCAAAGTTATTTGAACTAATAATAGTACTATCTGTTATTATGGTTTGATATTGTCCTGTTGCTGAAAGAGATACTGAAATATAATTATTACTTGAAACATCTACATTAATCCAACTACCCGTAAATCCATAATTATTAGAAACATAAATAGATAAATTAGTAACAATCGTTTGATATTCTCCGTTTGCGGAAATAGAAACAGAATTCCAACTTTGATCTTCCGTGCTAAGTTCAATAACACTCCATGAGGAATCCGCGAAATATTTAGTCATGTTAATACTTCCATCTATTGTAATAGCTGTTTGTATTTGTCCAGTAGCAGACACCGCTACAGAACTCCAGTTAGCTATTGGTGTTAAATCATTGGAATACCAATTAGTACCATAATTATCAGAATAATGAATAGTTGTATTATTTCCTACGGCGGTTTGATATTGTCCTGTGGTAGATATTGAAACAGAAGTCCAAGACAAGTCAGGAATAGTAGTATTTTTTACCCAACTATTCCCAAAAGTATCTGTATAGTAACTGTTTCCATTATTACTCATGGCTAATTGTCGTTGTCCTGTTGAGGATACAGCGATAGAAGTAAAATAAGGATTATCAGATCCATTAAATTGAGTCCATTCTTCTCCATAATTATTCAAGTTCATACCAAATTTAGAAAAAATAGTCAAATCATTCATATTTTGTAATTTGAATTCTTCTACAGTATTGCTTAAATTGGTGGACAAATCATAAGATAATGAAAATAATTCTAATAAGGAAGGTGTTAAATAAATGGTTGAAGTACCATTTGATATATCTATTACAACAAATGAAAAATCATATGTTTGTCCACTCGCAGTATTTATATCCAGTTGTATAACACTGGTGGTTGTTAATGTTTCCATACTTATCCCTTCATAAACAACACTCGCACTACCTAACTTTGTTGAAACACCTTGAGTATTCGCAAATTTTATAGTATTAGATGATACCGTCATACTTTTTGTTACCAAATGAGGAACAACTAATGATCCTGAAGCATCTTTTATTGATTCTAATAATACCAAGGATGAATCTTCGTATGTAAAATAAAAATTCGGATTGTATATTATATTCATTGATTCGTCATAAATTAAAATACTACCTGTTGGACCCGTAGGTGAGTTTGTTTCTGTAACTACCACTGAAAAAGCTGGACCTGTAGGTCCAATATCACCTGTAGGACCTGTACAACCTGTAGGACCCGTCCAACCTGTAAATCCGGTCTGTCCTTGTATACCTTGTAAACCTTGTTGACCTCTGGGTCCTGTATCACCTTTAATAAATACATGTTTACATCTATTATTTAAATAATCCGAAGAAGAATACATATATATTCTCTATAAATAATTTAAAGATAATAATATAATGTATATTGTGAATGGATAACTACAACCATTCACAAAAGCACCTGTAGTTTAATGGTAAGAGCATCGGTCTTATGAGCCGAATATCTGAGTTCGATCCTCAGCTGGTGCATTTATTTAATTATAATTAAAAACTTATTAATTATAATTACTCTAAATCTTTTTGCTTCTTTGTTTCCTTGTTCTACGTTTCTGTTTTCGTTTTTTATTTGTTTTCTTACCTCTGGCTTTGGATTTTAGTTGAGACTCCATACGATAAATTTTTTTCGTTGTTTCTCTTACTAATTTTTTACCCACTTTAGGTCCTAATTTTCTGTAACTTTCTCTTAATACTTTTAATTTTCTTACTTCATTGTAGAGAGAATGACTTTCACATGAGTTATCTATCATACTTACATGAGGAATTTCAGATAAATAATGGTACAATGAATAAGCATTTGTTTCATAAATCATTTTTAACATGGCAACATCTCTTATACCATAAACATAGGCCCAGTCATCATATACAGGAACTCCATGAGGATACTTATCATCTAACATCCAGTTATTGTATTGTTGAAAAATAGGACATGTTAAAATATTATAAAATGCTGGATACGTAATTTGATTTGTTTGAAAATTAAAGTGACTGTTGTCATATTTTGGATTATCTACATATACTATATCATAAGGAACAACAAAAGTTGTTTCACAAACAAAATAAAGACCATTTACATCTTCTACTTTATTGTGAGGAGTAGTTTTTGGTACAGGTTTATAATTTATACTCCATTCTTTATTGAGTATGTATTCATTTACTCTTGTTTTTACAAATTGTAATGTATTATGGAATTGATTTTTTCTGTGTAATAAATCTATGTTTGTTGTGGGATTACTGTGTTCTTTAACAGCATTCAATCCTAATATTATTTTTTTTACTGTGTCAATGTTATCATCATTTAACGTATTATAACTATGACTTGTCAAGCCTGAAAAAATATCAATGACATCTTTTCTATCCATGTAGGTAAAACATAATTGTGCTCCTTGAATCAAACGGTTCAAGTGTGATATAGGATTTTTTATATGTTCTAATTTTTTTTTATTTTCAACAGGTAATTCTCCATGACAACAATTTAATAGCAAAGTATATTTAGAATTTTTCTTTCCGGTTACAAGTTCTGTAGAATCCATAGAACTACGTTCACTATCTGCTCTTGGACTAGGTGATAATGATTTTATTCTAAACTTTCTTTCACTTCTAGTATATCTCAAAAATCTTTCTCTAAACTCTGGAGTCATTTGTTTCTCATGACTATCTATATAAATTTCTACTTGATCGTCTGTAGGATCATCAACACCTAATCTACTATAATGATCCAAGTAATCACCATAAATACGATCAAATTCTTCCATATCTTCCTCTGAAACAAACTCTACATGAGGTAATGGAGAAACAGGTCCAAGCCTAGGAGAACCTGTTGTAGAAGAACTGGATTTAGATGAACTGGATTTAGATGAATGAGGAGAAGAAGTAGGATAACTAAAAGAAGTAGAATTAGAATGAGAAGAATGAGAAGAACGAGAAGAACGAGAAGAACGAGAAGAACGAGAAGAACGAGGACTCTTGGATCCTTTTACTTCAACTGTTTCTCCTGAATCTTTCATTCTATAAAATTCTATCAATCTATCTTTTTTATTTTTACTGTATTTTGAGTGTTTAGAAAAATCACTAGAATTAATAAAATCATCAAAATCTTCTAGTGAAGCATCTAGCATATATGAGTTAAGGTATGCTTCATACTCATCATCTATTATTTCATTAAATGTATCTATTTCTTTTTGAGTGAATTTCATATATATTAATATTATAATAAAATTGAAAACTTATTAGATTAAAGAAATAATCAAATATCAAGTATGCAATCGTCTAACTCCGTAAGTAATTTGGTGGGTTTAAAACTTGTTATTCAGCATTCAGAGAGACACTATACATTCAAGTGCAAGATGAGAAAATTTTTAGAATTAAAAATGTTGAAATGGAAATATAATCGTCCACCAAACCAGGAACGGGTAGAAGAAATTGGTGACAGTTTAAATGAAAAGAATGAAAAATTGTCATTTATTTTCCAGTGTATTTACAACAAAGAAGAGCATGGTTTAGAGTTGATTGACGGGATGCATCGTTATCATGCCATAAAATATTTATCTTCTATACTTGAAGAGAATGAAGAGAATGAATGGTTTTACAAAAGTGTTTTATTGATTGAAGCAAAGGTATACAATACAGAAGACAAAGAAGTAAAAGTTTGGTTTTCAGCCATTAATAATTGTATTCCTGTTCCTGATTTGTATATAGATCCAGACGAACAAAAGAGAGAAATAGTAGAAGAAGTAGTCAATAAATATCATTCTGTATATACTACACATTTTAGAGGAGTAAGACCTAATATACCTAATACAAACATAGAAAGATTTACAAAATTAGTATCTTTTATTTATGAACAATTTGATATTTCTATAGAAACTAAGAAGAATATTTATAAAATACTGGAGGACATAAATAAAATAATAGAACAAATAGTATCTAATGATGATCCAACAAAATTCAATAAAAAAATATCTCAAAGATCTATGGAAATATGTTATAAAACAAAGATGTATTTATTTTTAGCCACAAAAGAAAAATTGTATCAAATGATTACAGATTATAAATTATAATATCAGATAATATTAAATGTATACAGCAGTAATTATAGAACCAAGAGTACATCCAGCATTAGAAATAGTATTACCCAACTTTGATAATAATTTAGATGGTAGATGGAAATTTATAATATTTCATAGTATCCATAACAAAGAATATATTCAAGATATTTTTTCAAAGAATAGAACAAGAAAAAAGATAAAATATATATGTTTGAATGTAGATAATTTATCTGTACCTGAGTATAATAAATTGTTACTTTTTTCTAGTTTTTACAAAAATATACATACAGAATATTTTTTAATTTTTCAAATAGATTCATTGATTTCATCAAAATACAAAAATAATATATACAACTTTTTAGAATACGATTATGTGGGAGCTCCATGGTCATTTAATCAAAAGGTAGGTAACGGCGGATTGTCTTTAAGAAAAAAAAGTAAAATGTTAGAGTTGTTAAACAAAGAAAATGTGATAAAAGCAAATGGAAATTATTACAATGAAGATTATTTTTTTGGTGGACATACAGGATCTACTCATGTAAATACACCTACGGTAGAATTTGCTAAAGAATTTTCGGTAGAAACCATTTATTCATCCAATACTTTTGGCATACATAAACCTTGGTTGTACTTGAATAAAGAAGAATTAAAGTTATTATATGTTGATTTTCCTGAGTTAGAAGAATTAATAGAAGTGTTGAATGAAGAAAAAGAACGAATAAGAAAAGAAGAACAAATGGAAAAGGAAGAAGAAGATGAAAGAAGAGTAGAAAAAATACTAACAGAAAAGGAAAGAATAGAACAGTTAAGGGTGGAAGAAGAAAGAAAAGATCTATTAAAAATACAAAAAGAAAAAGTAAATGAAAAACGAAGAATAGAAAATGAAATAATAGAAAAAGAACAATTGGAAAAAGAAAGAATAGAAACAGAAAGAAAACAACGGTTAGACAATTTAAGATTTCAGAAGTTAGAAAAAGAACGATTAGAGCGATTAGAAAGAGAAAGAATAGAAAAAGAAGAATTTGAAAAAGAACGATTAGAAAAAGAACGATTGGAAAAAATAGAAAAAGAAAGAAAAGAATACTTGGAAAAACTAAGATCTCAGAAATTAGAAAAAGAAAGACTAGAGCGATTAGAAAGAGAAAGAATAGAAAAAGAAGAGTATGAAAAAGAACGATTAGAAAGAGAACGATTGGAAAAAGAAGAAAAAGAACGAAAAGAACAGTTAGAAAAATTAAGATTTCAGAAGTTAGAAAAAGAAAGATTAGAACGATTGAGACAAGAACGTATTGAACAAGAACAATTGGAAAGAGAAGAATTAGAAAGAGAACGATTGGAAAACATACGATTAGAAAAAGAACGAATAGAAAAAGAAAAAATACGATTAGAAAAAGAAAAAATAGAAAATGAAAGAAAGGAAAAAATACGTATAGAAAAAGAACGATTGGAGAGAATAGAAAATGAAAGAAAAGAAAAAGAACGTATAGAAAAAGAAAAAATAGAAAATGAAAGAAAGGAAAAAATACGAATAGAAAAAGAGAAAATGGAAAAAGAACGATTGGAAAAGATACGTATAGAAAAAGAAAAATTAGAAAAAAAACGATTGGAAAAAATAGAGAAAGACAGATTAGAAAAAGAACGATTAGAGAAAGAAAGAATAGAAAAGGAAAAACTAGAAAAAGAAAGACAAGAAAAAATACGTCTTGAGAAAATAGAAAAAGAAAAACTAGAAAAAGAAAGACTTGAAAAAGAAAGAATAGAAAAGGAACGATTGGAAAAAATACGTCTTGAGAAACTAGAACAATTGCGATTAGAACAACGTATAGAAAAAGAAAGAATAGAAAAAGAAAGATTGGAAAAAGAAAGAATAGAAAAAGAAAGACTAGAAAAAATACGTCTTGAGAAAATAGAAAAGGAAAGATTGGAAAAAAAAAGATTGGAGAAAGAAAGAATAGAAAAAGAAAGACTTGAAAAAATACGTCTTGAGAAACTAGAACAATTACGATTAGAACAATTAGAAAAAATACGTCTTGAGAAAATAGAGAAAGACAGAATAGAAAAAGAAAGATTAGAAAAAATACGTCTTGAGAAAATAGAGAAAGACAGAATAGAAAAAGAAAGATTAGAAAAAATACGTCTTGAGAAAATAGAAAAGGAAAGATTGGAAAAAGAAAGACTAGAAAAAATACGTCTTGA
>Ga0214921_10000342_pt1 | contig 89777 bp, 92 predicted proteins | sample LL1505_MetaG_FD_177992 | JGI IMG/M metagenome (GOLD analysis project Ga0214921, IMG submission 177992) | Freshwater microbial communities from Lake Lanier, Atlanta, Georgia, United States - LL-1505 | ecosystem: Environmental > Aquatic > Freshwater > Lake | place: USA: Georgia | collected... | reverse complement strand
TCCCCATAGTTTGTATCCACCTTCTATGCCGAAGCCCGCTAACGTGTTTGCGCGCTAGGCTTTCTATCTACCAGATCTTTGCGATCTCCGGTTCGCGGGGGATACGTGTATTTTCCTGGTTCTTGGACCCCGCGAAGCGGGGGTGATTATGGGATTTTTTGCGATTTTTCGTACCCGAATAACTGTCTTAAGCTACCAGTGTAGTCAGCCGATTTCTCTGTAGGGGGTGTACTTCTCCTCAGTGGGACTGCTTCTCTCGCCTCTATCAGCAACTCACCCGTCCTTTCCCCGCAAAGCTCCTCATGGAGAGGGAGATGAAATACCACCATCACAGGAGCGGGTTTTTCTCTTTTTGGGGGCTAAGGGATGGGGAAGCGTCATAAGGCACGGAATTCGCGGGTCGCCCCATAACAGATTGCTAACAGGCTACAGGAGCGGCCGAGTGTAAGTAACTAGTATGTCGATAGATAAATTTACAGTTCGCGGATTTGGGGGTAGTTCGGGCTCAAGTTGGAGCGCCCCACGAGAATCCTTCAAAGCGCCCGTCGACCGCGGGACAAGCTTCGTTATGGGCGGGGGGGGCTTGCGCGGCAACCCACACGCTGGGTCTCGCAGGGACGCGAGCTCTGGAATCGGAGAGGTGGGGGCGATCGTATCTCGTGACACCGATGGGCAATCGTCGCGTGATCGTGGCCACATTGTACAGAGCGCGATTAATTTTCGCGGTGGTGATATCACAACTACCCGGTGGGAGCGGTACGGTTTGTTAATCGTAACCCTCCTAGTCGCCATCCTCTTGTCGGTGTTTACTAAATTTTTTAGCGCGGCATCCTCTGGCGCCGATTGGGTTAAAGAGCGCCGTTCCTATGTGGGGCAGGGGTTCGAGTAGGGCCCCCTCGCTACGGTGCGCTCACCATCTCCAAGAACGATCGTATCTTTCCTTTGAGCGGTTCTCCTCCCACTGTCAGGCAATCGATGTGCCCTCCGCCGGGGATGAGCACCAGTTCAGTTGGCGCCGCCGCGGCATGGTAGAGCGCCGACGCCATTGAGACCGGCACCGTGCGATCAGATTCACCGTGAATGAGTAGTTTTGGAGCCTTTATCCTGGAGATCTTCTCAAGGTTGTTAAAGCGCTTTGGGAGTAATGGCCAGATCGGAAGGTATGGGTAGAGGTGCTTCGCCATCTCCCACGAGTTTGTGAAGGTGCCCTCTGTTATCACTCCAGCTACCGGGGAGTGTTGAGCGAGATCGATAGCCACACCACCTCCCATCGAGCATCCGTACGCAACGATATGTGATGGCTGATAGCCGAGGCGATGTTGGAGGTGACTGTAGGCGGCGCGGGCGCTCGCGTACGCCCCCTCCTCTGATGGCGATCCAGCGCTTCTGCCATACCCCGGATAGTCGAAGGTAAAGAAGGAGACCCCCAAAGAGTTAAAGAGATCGTAGTGATCTCTAAACTGAGTAATGTTGTGTTTGTTGCCGTGGGTGAAGAGCACCACGGTGTCTGATGGGTGTTTGATAAAGATACCATCGAGGAAGAGCCCGAACTCCTCTCCGAAAGAGACTCGCTCGTGCCTAACATTCGCGAGCCCTCCGTGGTCGTCTCGCGTTGGTTTAAAGATCAGTTTTTTTTCAAGGAGGTGAAGCACCTATGCTTTCTCGCGCAAAAAATAAAAAAAGGGAGCGTGTATTCGCTACACGCTCCCTTTAGTGTATCCGGAAAAGACCAGAACTGTCTCTATCCGGCATCGAGGCGTTACGCCTCGTGAGCCGCTTGGTCTACCGGCGCGTCTGCCATGGCCTCCATGTTTTTCGGCCAGAGACAGATTACGTCCTCACCCGGGACTTGGTATACGCCGAGCTCATCGCCATCGCGACGGAATCCGTATCGAACGGCGCCACCGTTATCTCGCAAGAGGTCACGAGCGGTTTTATCCTGTCCGCTGAACCACAGCTGCTGATAGCGCTCCAGGAGCGAATTATCGTCTAACAGCTCTCGGTCAAGCATCGCGAGGCAACGAGTGTCTATGCTGACCTCTCCCAGGAGCTCAGTAGCATCCTTAACCGCTTCCGCTGAACCTAGCGAGTCACCCTCAGGGTGAACCACGATGGTGTAGGCGAATGGGTCTCGCTCGATTCGATAGGTACCACGGGCGACCGAGATCACCTTACCGCCGTAATCACGAATAACTTGGTTCTTTACGTCTGATCCCTCATCGATGATGGACGCCATCTTCTCGATGAATTGACCGTTGGCGAGCATGAATTGGTCGATCAAAACGAGATCGCCGCTCTCAATCGAGATCCTCTCTCGTTGATTACCGCTCTCGGCGCTCTGACGGGGATGTCTCCGTGAGTGTCTGTCGCCACGACCCCTATTCGAGCGTCCGCGTCCGCGACCTCCTCGGTTGGAGTGCCTCTGATTGCCTCTCTCTCTTCTCATATCAGGTATTTCCTAAAGTTAGGTTGTAAACTTTTACCGTAAGCCACTCAGGCGCGAAAAACAGGCGGCGCCGCTCTGGCATTCGCTGGAGCGGTCGGTCCTTGTGGGAATTCTTTCGAACGTTTTCGTTAAGCGGGCTGTGGTAGAGGAACCTCAAGATCCCTCCGCGCCCACACGTCTCAATTCAAAACTTCACCACCTGCGGATGTCTTGCGTGCGTATCAGCATCAGCAAGGCAACTTAAAAAGCCCCTAAATGGCTGGAACCATTGGGAGCATAGCAGAACCTAAAAAAAGAGTCACACATATTGTAACCGCCTAGAAATACTCATGCTCCGAGGTCGCTTTCGAGCTTCCCTGGGGTCCTTCCGATCTAGTTGCCAGAGACCGTAAAGGTGGAGCCGTCTTGCGTCGATAGTCCCCTTACGTTGGAGGTGCCCCCGAGAGAGGCACCCAAGGAACTACCGTCACCGCTTCAGGTGGTGTGAATCGTGTGGGCCTGACGTGAGTGGCGAGTTCCGCTCGGCCCCCCGTAAAACGGGGGCCCTTTTTTTTAAATTGTGGTGACAAGCGTATGCATCAATCTGAGATCGAGACTTCGTTAGGTATACAGACCCCGACTGTCGGTTTGGGGCTTTGGTATGACGCGGAGAAGTTGATCCTTGAGGGGATCTATTCGGATGAGATGTCAGCTTACCGTGCCAGAAGGAGTTGGATCAAAACTTTCGAGCTGAACTTCCTTCTTGAGGAGGCGCATGACTTTCGGGTGAAGGTGGGGTGTGACAGTGATGATGGTCGTTACCACGTGCAATGCGCGTTCACAAGCGCGTGTGGTCGGTACGCCTTCTGGCGTCTAACTCACCACCAAGCTCCTGAGGTCCAGTTCTCGCTTGAGACTGCTCATCTCCCACACCTGACAACAGTTCGTTTTACTGAAACCGAGATCGAGCCCGACCCAGAAGAGGTACCTCCTCAAGTTTTGGTGGACGCGACTCGGGAGGAGCCGGAAGAGGGTCTCCTAAGTGAGATAGCGCAGACTATAAGGCGGAAAGCTCGCAAATATCTCCGGAAAGCGAGAAGCGCTCTCCACGGGGCCTTTAATCGCGGATGAGACGCCTCCACGGTGGCGCGCTCTACCGATATCCTCATAGCACCTTTGAGACCGGAATATGCTGAGATAACCTTTAGCAGGGGTCCGGTGGTTTCTCTAGTTTACGAGGGATAGAGCTTTTGGCGACTAAACGACCGGATGGGAAACATATACTTGCCGCGGGCGAGGTCGGGGCTTTTTCCGTTTGTCCATTCTCGTGGAAGCTGCAATGGATTGATGGCGAGGCCAGGGATAGAGCCCCATCAATTGCCTTGGGACAGGAGCTGCACCAAAAGTGGGCGCATGTCTTCGAGGAGTCTTTGATTTTAGGGCGGTGGATCCGTTACCTCGCCGTGTTGATAACCTCAGCTGGGGTCGTCTTTCTCTTGATACACTCCCCGGAGGCTCCGCTTGGCGGCATGTTTTCGGTCACAGTACGGAATCACGGATTGCAACTGATTGTCCTAGCGGCCGCCACGTTCTTCGTTATTCGCTCGTTCGTCAAAGCCGCGCGTCGCAAGCGGAATGATAGTGGATTTGCCGCGCATGAGGTCGCGGTCGCTATGGAGGGTAGCGCGATGGTTCCCGCGCGGGAGTATATCTCCTTGCGCCAGGGATTGGCGGGCAAGCCTGATGCCCTTGTAAAAGAGGGGGATGAGATAGTTCCTGTGGAGCGTAAGCCTCTCGCCAAAAAGCTTCGCGATCGTTATGTAGCGCAGCTTTTAGTTTATATGCGCCTCATAGAGGAGTTTGAGGGCCGTAGACCATCGCGTGGCTACTTGATCCTCGGTCCCGAGTGCAAACGGGTCACAGTGGAGAACTCGGATGCGAAGCAGAAGTGGCTTGATTCGCTCATCGCCGAGATGCGAGGAGTGCTTGACGGAAGAGAGGCTAGGGCGACACCCCACGGCGCTAAGTGCTCCAAGTGTGGTGTTCGAGAGCGTTGCGCTTTCAGGGTGGATCTCCCCCGATGAGACTAATGACCGATAATTTCTCCCTCAGGGAGAGCTGATCCACGCAGGAATTCGTCCACCCGCATGCGCTTTTTACCCTCTAATTGCACCTCGTTGAGAAGGAGTGCTGTGCCCCCTCCGCAGACGATCTCTAAGCGGTCGCCGGCGGCGTGCGCTATAGTTCCGGCGGGCGGCAGTGAGGGGTATGAACGTTTCGATTGCGCGGCGAAGAGAATCTTGACCCGTTTACCACGCCACGTTGTAAAGCACCCTGGCCACGGGGATAAGGCTCTTACCGTGCGCGCGATTGTGACAGCCGGTAGCTCCCAATCGATTTTACACTCATCGGCGGTAATCTTTGAGGCATACGTCACTCCTGAGTCAGGTTGGGGTGTAGCCGCGAGCTCTCCTGAGACGATGGCCGCGAGAGAGCGAGTCAGGTGTTCAGCTCCTAAGACCGAAAGTGTGTCGTGGAGTGAACCGCCGGTATCGCTCGGTTCTATTGGGGTTCGTAGCTCCGAATAGATAGAGCCCGTGTCGAGGCCCTCATCCATCCGCATGAGGCAAATTCCCGTCTCTACATCACCAGCCTGGATCGCTCGTTGAATGGGAGCCGCTCCTCTCCAGCGAGGAAGGAGCGAGGCGTGAATATTGACGCAGCCGTGTGTCGGAAGAGTGAGCGCCTCTTTGGGAAGGATTTGGCCGAACGCGATAACTACCCCAAGATCAAAGGGCCCATGCTTGCAGACCTCCTCCCGTATTGATGGGAATTCTTTTCTCAGGGAGGTTGGTTGGAATACCGGGATTTTGTGTTCCACGGCCAGTTCTTTAATTGGCGACATCGCGACTTTACCACCCCGACCCGATGGTCGGTCAGGTTGCGTAAACACAGCGCCTACGGTGACTCCCGGTGCCGCGATCAGAGCTTTCAAAGTCGGAAGAGAGAAGTCGGGGGTGCCAAAAAAGAGGATCTTCATCGCTGTATCGATCTATGAGCGCTCCTGAAATAGGAGCTGATTCTTAGCGCACCAACGGCGAAAGAGTTGTTTCTTGAGTCGACTGAGGTGGTCAACGAAGAGGATTCCGTCCAGGTGGTCTATCTCGTGTTGAATACAAAAAGCGACCAGCTCCTCGGCCTCACATTGAAATTTATCTCCGTTACGGTCGAAGGAGGTGATAGTGATGGAGCCGTGCCTTTTAATTGAGTCTCTATAATCAGGGATGCTGAGACACCCCTCATCGGAGGAGACAAGGGTTCCGGTCCGCACTACCGAGGCGTTTATCAACTCCAGCCGCCCCTGGTGCATGTGAGAGGTGGGCTCCTTGCCACTCAGTGATTTGATAATCGGGGGAGGAACACCTTCAAGGGTAAGATCCATGATCGCGATCCGTCGAGTATCTCCGACCTGTGTGGCCGCCAAGCCGATTCCATTCGACGACACCATCGTTTCATACATATCATCAAGAAACGCGTGAAGCTTAGCGTCAAAAACCTCAACCGGGGTTGTGCTCAGCCTGAGGACGGGATCGGGTATAACCTTTACTTCTAGAAGTGCCATGGGAGTAGTAGACCAGACTTCTTGAAAACTGTCACTCGGTTGACCGCCGTTGTTGAGTGAGCCCAACAGTGTTTAAGCTTCTGCATGAATATTGTTTCGGTAGATACCCTTCCTGTCCCTTCAGATACTTCGGTATATAGCGCGCCTCTCTGAATTTATCCGAACTTTTCACTATTCAATTTGTTCCCGAACATAGCTTCTGCGATAATCGAGATATGGCGGAGATGTCATTACATGAGGCTCAATTATTCAGGCTCCTCGTGGGGTTTTTTGGGGAGGACCGGGTGCTCTTCAGTATGAGTGTCCGCGCTGTTTGTGGGGGCGATCTCTCATCTCTTCCTCAACCTTTAGCTGAGGGAACGCGCCAGTGGGCTGAGAAAAACAAGTGTCTCTTCACTGTCGTTGACCACGAGGATGACCCCAAGATGGTGGTTGAGTTTGAGCCTGATTTCTCTCAGTACATTGAGGTCGAACAACTGGAACGAAAGAGCCTGCTACCGCCGCTCCTGAGGGCGCGAGGGGTGCGATATTTGACAATTAGCGGAGAGGAGATGGGAGAGATGTTGGATCCCCGGAGCGGGCTTGAGCTCGTTGATGTGTTGAAGGATAGGTTTGGGATTGAAGAGGATGAAGTTGTGTGAGGCGATAACCTGCCTCCACTCGCCTAGGCAAGGCTCACTGGCCTGATATCGTGTAGACAAATCAAGTAGGTACCTACTTTTGCGAACTTTTCTCCCTGAGCCCTTGCGGCGCTGGTCACTCTTGCGATTAAGTTGAGTGGTAATGGAGCGATCTTCGAAATCAAAAGTTCTTCTAGCGGGCCTCTTTGGCCTCGCTGTAGTGGGCGCCTTGACCGTGTTCATCCTCGGCAATGAACCGAAGAGCCGGGAAAATGTTCAGTTGTTCGTGGTTCCAGTTCTCCTCATCTTATCCAGTTTTGTTTCGCTGGGAGGCTCTAAACTTCCGAAGGCCGTTGTGGGGGTTGCCGCGATAGTACTATTGAGTGGCGCGATAGTCCGTTACGGGGATATTGGGCTCGGCCAGGGAGCGATTGAGATCTCACCCTTTACTGGGGACGCGCTTCAAAGCAGCACTCGAATCTTTCGGGATAAAGTACGTAAGTTGTGGGGCAAGCAAGCCTCTACCTTGCTTGGGGTCGGCTCGGTGGCGATCACCTCACAGTCGGACGCGCAGGACCTCTTAACTAAGCGCCCCTCGTTGGGGGGCGTTTTGTGGGGGGGAGAGCGAAGGTTGAACATATCCGTTCGAGCGACCAAGCCGGTATCGCTGCGAACCCTTCCATCGGATAGCGTCGCCGTTCGATATATGGATGAGTGGGCGATCTCCGATCTTGGGATAATTACCCGAATCCCGAACTTCGGTATGTCGCAGATTATGAATCTGCCTACCTACGAATTCACCGCGCGGACCCTACGTTCTTTGTTTCAGCTTCCCTTTGCGCTCGGGGCGCGGGAAGGTGCGGAGAGTTTTGAGCATGATCTCAGGATCGCCGCTACTATCAAAGCGGCGTGGACTTCGATTGAGCATCTAGCGGTGCCAAAGTTGATCCTCGGGAATCACTATCTCATAAGAGCGATCTCCGGCTCCGAGTTGCAGTGGGGCGAGCTGGTGTGCGCGGAAGCTTCATTTGCCTCAGCACGAGCCTTCCTGAATAAGCGAAGAGGCTCGGCGTTCATGGCTATTGTTCTCAATAATGAGGCGATACTGCGAGCTTTCAAAGCTGAGCACGTCATTCAGACCGGAGAGCTCCGGGATCAGGCTCGCGGTGGGCTTGTGACCGCCCTGAAACATCGGGAAAATTTAAAAGAGTTCGATCCTGGTGACGGCCTGTGGGAGGTAATCCTTAAGAATAGCGCCGCTCTACGGGAGGCGAACTGGTCCGTGACGCGGGTGGAGAGTGGCAAATGAAATCGGTTCTCCCTGAGGCGCTTGAGGGAACCCTCTTTGATTGGCTTGGGGATCGCTACCCTGGTAAGGTTCGTGACAGCTATGTCCACGGATCGCGGCGAGTTCTCGTGGCGACCGATAGATTGAGCGCTTTCGATCGAATAATCACCACAGTTCCGTACAAAGGGCAGGTTCTCACGCAGCTGGCGACATTTTGGTTTGAGAGATGTTCCTCTATCGTTCGTCATCACGTAGTCGCGGTGCCTGATCCATGCGTGATGATTGGCGAGGAGGTCTCAATCGTTCCAATTGAGGTTGTGGTTCGAGGGTATCTCGCGGGGAGCGCGTGGCGCGATTACGTCCAGGGTCGACCAATTAGTGGAGTGGCGCTTCCCAACGGCTTGCGGGAGTTTGAGGCGCTACCTCATCCGATCATTACCCCGTCCACCAAAGAGGCGTCAGGGAAGCATGATGAGCCAATATCAGAGGCCGACATTGTAAAGCGGGGAATAGTGAGTGCCCAGCTGTGGGAGGAGATACGAGAGACAGCGCTTGAGCTTTTCGCGTTCGCGAGCGCTGAGCTTCGTGATCGCGGCCTTCTTTTTGTTGATACGAAGTATGAGTTTGGGGTGCTCGATGGGAAGCTCATCTTAGCCGATGAGATACACACTATCGACTCCTCTCGGTTTTGGGTGGCGGACACCTACGACGCTAGCCTTCGAGTCGGAGCCGCTCCCGAGATGTTGGATAAAGAGCCTATTCGAAGGTGGCTCATGGACCAAGGATTTCGAGGGGATGGCGTGCTCCCAGTTGTTCCGGATGACTACCGTCTCCAGCTTGCGCAACACTACGCCAAAAGCTTTAAGAGGATAACAGGCAAAGATTTTGTCCCGGATTCTTCACCCCCTCGTGAGCGAATCGAGAGAAATTTGCGGCGATATTTCGGTTTCCCAGTATAGGGACCTTGCCCCAGCGAGGGGCTTTTTAGAAAGCCGTTTTGCCTTTTTACAAAGTGGAGAGTCTGAGGCGATCGCTGCCTGCTCCGCTCAACAAGTTAAGTTAAATCGAATGCATGGAGACCCGTTTGGTGGCGCTGGCGTGAGCCTTTCTTGGGGTTGAGCTATGTGGTGAGTTACCGTGAGGTATTTTCGCTCAGGAGTATCAGGGCTTCGTGCCGATTAATGGTGGTGATGGGCTCCCGGTGGGACGAGAGGAACTTCTTACAGGCGCGCTATCATGATTCGATTCAAGCACAGAGGCTCACTATTCACATGATCGGACAATCACGTATCGCTCAATTGCTACTCTGGATATCGCTCTGTGTAGTGGTGGGGTCTTATATTTGTCTACCTGTATCAGATCCCGATCTCTGGTGGCACATCGTAGTGGGGCGTTGGATCGTCGCGCACCAAAACGTTCCAGGCATAGATTACTGGAACATGTTCTCAGATGGGAGTCCCTGGCGTGCCTACTCATGGACGAGTGAAATCGTCTTAGCGCTCGTCGATCGATTCTGGGGAGGAAAGGGACTTATCATCGCGCAGCTTGTGTTGGGTATTGGCCTTGTCGGCGCGCTTCAGGTCGTCTGCGGGCGCCTGGCGCGGGACTATTTTATAGGCGCGCTCGTGGGAACGTACGCGGGTGCCGCGTGTTTCAACAATTTTACCCTACGACCTCAGGTCCTTGTTTGGGTGTTCTTCGCCGTATCGATAATGCTTGCTGACGATATCAGTGAAAAGGGGGCCGATAAAAAACGAATAGGATTACTCGCCCTGATGGGAGCTTTGTGGGCCAACACTCATCTGACCGCGGCGCTTGGCTTAGTGTCGATCTTCCTGTGGAGCTTTCAAAATTCAAAGGGTGATATCAACGTCAGGAGCTCGTTGATCGCGTCCTTAGCGTTTTTTATTGGAAGCCTCGTCACCCCTTATCTTGGAGGAGAGTGGCTCACTCTCTTTTCAGCGGGTGGGCACCCCTTAAAGTACAGTTCGATATCGGAGTTTCAGCCGGCGAATATCATGCAGTTCTCGTCGGTTTTCGTGCTCTTGATCGTTTTTCTGCTTTTAGTTGTCTCCTATACGACCCGAGTATTGCCTACGGTCGGGAGAGGGGTGGTCGTGGGTGGAATGTTGTTAGCAGGGCTCACCGCTGTTAAGTTTCTGCCGTTCGCCGCGATAGCATGGTGCGAATTATTCTCGGTATGGTGGCGCGAGAGTGGAGGAGTGAACCAAGATCGAACCCACGATAATTTCGCCGAGGGGTTGGTGGTGGCCAAGGGGAGACTCATGGGGCTCTCAGCTCAGACTGGTCTAGCGATCGTATTCGTGATGGCATCGATCTCGATCGTGAATGTGGTTAGTCTGATACGCAATCCTATTAGTCCGTCTGTTCCTAAGACATCACTGGACTTCTTTGAGCGACACAACTTGCCTCACCCCCTCCTGAATGAGTTTGGCGCTGGGGGATACGTGATGTACCGATTCACCGATGATAGCGGGAGCCCCCGCCACAAGGTCGCGATTGATGGCCGGACCAACGTTAATCCACCAGAAATTTGGAATATGTATAGAGCAAGTTTATCGGGGCGGAGAAATTGGGGTGATTTTATAGACAAGGTAGGAGCCCAGACCATTCTTTGGCGTCAGGGTAGTCCGCTTGTATCTCTACTCCTTCTCTCCCCCGATTGGTGTCAGGTGTTTAGCGCGGGGTCAGGGGATGAGGATCTTACCCTCTTCATTCGACGTGAGGTATTCCAATCTCGGGTCGGGGAGTTCACGTCGAGTGATTGCCCCTAGTTGGTGAAAAGCTCGGGGCCTTTCGGTGAGTGGATTGTAATCTAAAGTTTAGCTACGGACACTCATCCCAGCGCTCAGTGCCCCTCTGCGCTTTATTCCGAACCCGTCAAAGACTACTCAGCGATGCTCGTAAATCAGCCACTTATAGCGACCATCCGATTAAAAATAATTTGGTAGTTTCCGCTCTTTAGACGCTACACGTGAGGTAAATGGGCCCATTCCTCAAGGGAGCCACCTTGGTAGCCGTTTCCTCTTGCAGGGGTGACGGGGTCTTGCGAGCCAAGGTAGAGCCTCGTGATGCGTTTAAGGGGTTAAATATGAAGATTATACGTTGTATCGCCCTCGTACTTGCTACTTTATCTGTGGTTGGGCTCTCTCGAGCCCAGGCTGAGGGAGTAGGAGAACCGTGGGGAGCCTCGTGTCGTGCCTACCATTCAAGCCGCCACTTCGCGAATGAGGCCACAATGTACTGCCTACGGCAGCATGACCAGAAGGCGTGCCAAGAGCGGGCTGAGAGATTTTTTGAGCGGTGCCATTTCACGGGTGACTATCACAAGATGTCAGCTCGAATAGGAGCGCGGATGCTCTTAGTGCTTGCGCTCAGTTCGGTCCGCTCGGTACATAACTTGGACCTCTAATTATCGGTGGGGCGGGGCGAACACATCGGGAGTGATAAGATGATTACAAGAATATTGGTACTGACTGGGGCATTAGTGTGTCTCAGCGTCTGCTGCGCGTGTGTTGGTCAGGCGGTTCCCAACTCAGAAACTCCGGCGCCCGCGAACTTCAAAGAGTGTGTCGCTCAGGGGGGGGAAATTCTGAAGAGCCTTCCCGCCCAGTGTGTGACCGCGGAAGGGGCTCGGTTTATTGACGATCAGGACTTCCCCACAGGTGAGAGAGGGTGCAAGGACACCTGTGGTGATGGAAAGTGCGCGGAGGTAACTTGCATGATGCTCGGATGTCCGTGCGCCGAATCTTATCACACGTGTCCATCAGACTGTCCGGCGCCGAAATAGGGGACGGAAGTCTCCTGTTCGCGAGAGGGCGAGCTCGAACTGTTTTATTCGGTGAATAATTGAAAACCTCTTAGTTCCAGGCCTTGCTGACCCGTTGGGGGCCATTCCGGAGGCCCCTCAAACCACGGAGCGCCTCGTCGGCGATATTTCGAACCTCTTCTACGCTCATCCCGAGCTCTTTCGAAATTTCTTGCATGCTGGCTGGTGCCTCACCACTGGGAGGGAAAAGAGCCGCGATGACCTCTGATTCAAGTTTGCCTAGATTATTTACGGCCGATTCAACCCGGGTTGGTGTTGAGATCGCGCCGTTTGAAGAGAGAGCTGGCTCAAAGACGGAGCTCGGGTCGAGGAATTCATCAAGGTGAGGTTGAGTTGGGACTAACGAGATAGTTCCAGGGGCGGAACGGGATCTCTTACTTCTTCGCTTTAATGGTTTAGCGTCGAGCCCATCTCGTTCGCTATTTTGGCACCGCTTTAAAGACGTCTTCTGCCGAAGCCCCATGTGATGACCTAAGTTACCTACATCGTCCATCCACACTACCCCTCGCTTCGGGGACAAGTCAAACAGGGGGAGCGAAAAAAATCACCTCTGAGGCCCAGCATGAAGGTGGAGTCTTTTAACGGGGTTAGAGTATTCCACAGTCCTTGGAGAGGTGCTCACGGCGCTTTACCAGCTGGTAGCTGAAGGGTCGTGAGAGAGGATGAGGAGGGATCTCGGGGAGGATTGTGCCATCCCTTAAAAATAGATAGGTAGGGACTTATGACGCACTACGGTTTTTCAAAAAAGAGCGGGGCAAGTCGCTGATGAAGACCCTGGTGCGATACGTACGCGACGCGCGTCGATCGCTTGTCGATAGATGCGGGGGTGATCTCGCTTTCGCGCGAGACATCTTCTTCTCTCATATCACAATCGCCACTCTCTCGCGGACGGTGGAGGACGCGCCACTAGTCAACGCCAATCAACTAGTCGCCACGATCGCTCGCGTCAAAGCAATCCTCTCAGGACTTCCTATCTACATGCGACGACTAGCCGATCGGCTCAGTTCGATACCTTCGATAGCGGCGGTTCCCGAAGAGATACTTACTCTGCTGGTTAAGGACCCGCTTACGCTCGGGTGGTGCTATCAATTTTGGAATGGAGTAGAGAGAGACGCGAGTACTTGGGGTATCAGTAGGCGTGGTGAGACAGAGTCGCTTCCGGATTCAATCGCCACGGCGACGCAGCTCTTTACGGAGGATTACATGGCGTCCTTTGTGGTCGAGCGCTGCCTTAAGCTTCAGAGTTCCGAGAGTCAGCGCACTATTATAGACCCAGCGTGTGGAACGGGACACATTCTCACGCACACGCTGCGAGCGATGCTAGCGAATGAGTGGAGCGCCGTGGCAGCAAAGCGGGTGGGAGAACCTCTTGGCTTAATTTTTGGGTGTGACATTGACCCCTACGCTGTCGAAATATGTAGAGTGGTGCTCCTCCTTGAGGTGGCCAAGCGTGGAGATCCTGATCTGGCGGAGATTTGGGGAATCGTCCGCAAAAATATCTTTCATGTGAAATCGCCCTACGGCTCTCTGGACCGGGGCGAACAAGAGCCTCTTCTTACACGACGCTACGGGATAGTAGTAACTAATCCGCCATACGTTGGAAGGCGAAAGTTGCCTGATACCTTCCGTCGATTTCTAGACGCTGAGTACCCCGCTACCGCCATGGACCTCTGTTCGGCTTTCATCGAGAGGTGCTTTGAGCTTGTTGAGTCAGGGGGCTCCCTGGGGCTGGTAACACTAGATAAATGGCTTCGTCTTCGCGGGTATGAGAATCTTCGAACTGGTTCTGGTCTCTTCCCTGGAATCTATCGAGCGGCCTCCCTCGATTGCGTGTGCGAATTAGGGCCTCGAGCCTTCAGTCCTTGGTCCTGCCTTCACGATGGCGTGGGAGTGGTACTGCTGACAGCTAAGGTTGGTTCGCCCTCTCCGGATCACCAATTTAATTTCCTCTCGTGCGCTGAGCATATGAATACCTCTCTTAAAGCGGAGGCTTTAGCCGCTTGGAATCTCAAGGGGAGAATCGCGAAGCGAATCGAGCAGACATCGCTCCTCGAGCCCGGGGCCAGCGCTCATTTCGTCGCCGAGCACGGGCTACCACAGACCTTGAGTGCCTCCCGGGTGCGTGTGAGTGATTACGCCCAAGTGATCGTGGGACTTCAAACCAACGACGATCGCAGGTTCGTTCGCTACGCCTGGAGTGTTCCGCCATCGAAAGAGAGGTGGCGCGTTCACAACAAGGGGGGTGGATATGGCAAGTGGTTTGGTCTTAATCGCTACCTCCTTGATTGGGGGAGTGGGGGATCTTATTTCGAGAGGAGTTCAAAGAGCGGCGTTTCGGCGCGGGCTTGGTTTGATCGAGAGGGATGGACGTACACGTGGTTCGCGAATGGCGCCCTCGGCCTAAGGAAAAAAGATCGGGGCTGGAGCTTCGGAAGAGCGGCGTCATCGGGGTTTTTTTGTGATGATTCAAGGATAGTTGGGTTTCTCAATTCGCGAGTTGGGTCACTTCTCATCAGGCGAAAGGGCGGGAAGGCGCAGCTCCCCGAAGGTGTTGTGCGCGCGCTTCCCATACCATCCACCTTTGAGGGCATCGATCCACGCTTCATTGAGGTGGCGGTGAGTCTTAAGCGAGCTATTGTTCGATTTGACATGACCGATGTGGGGTTCAATCCACAGACTGGGTGGCGACCCCTTGAGCCGGTCTTTTTGCACGCGCTCCTCCTCGCGATGGAGGGAGAGATAGAGCTTCAAGTGCAAAGAACGCTTAAGTTGAACAAAAAGGAATGCGGAGAGATCGATAGCTCCATCGGCGTCCCGGTCGGATGGAATCCTGTTTCCGTTCCGATCAGGAGTCATCCGATATGGGCTGCCATTCCGCCGGAATTTATCGGGGTCCGGGAGATCCTGATTGAATCAGTTGGGCAAGGCGCGCTCGCGCGGGCGCCTGAGCGCGAGATCGATCGATATTTCAATGGGGATTCCAAGACCGCGGTGGGTCCTAGGGCGCTCCCCGCCACATCGATAGTTGAAAGCGTGTGCCGATCAGGTGGTATCCATCCCTTCGACGCGGCCGAAGCGATGGCGGTTTCCGTGAGCCAGCATGGTAGGGCGCGGGGGGAGCTTTTGGGGGCGATGGTTCGGGCGCGCGTCGTGGAGATAGCGCTCTCTGAGCTTGGTCACCAGTGGTGGGGATCAAGCGAGCGATACGACCGGGGGCTTCATAGATCGATATCGGGCCAGGAGCTAGCCCAGTTAGTTCAGGAGCGATTACCTTCCGTTGAGGTCGCGGAAATCATCGGAGAGAGCCTGGAAAGTTGGATCGAGCGCGAGCTCTATGTGTGTCACAACCGGCTCTTTCATAATGTCCCGATCATAGTTCAGCATAAGCGAGCGAAGAGCAGTTATTTTACCCACGCGTGGACGCTTAGCTCTTACCCTGACTGTGATAGACCCGAGACCCAGGAGGCACGCTCTCAGTGAGCCACACGTTACCGCCTACAACGCTACCGGCGCCAACAACCGTGTCGCCGCCTAGAATAGTCGCGTTCGCGTACATCACAACGTCTCGTTCGATCGTTGGATGGCGTTTTGTGTTAGCCAGGGATTTATCCACGCTGAGAGCTCCAAGGGTTACGCCCTGATAGATCTTTACATTGTCATGAATTACCGTTGTCTCCCCAATCACGATCCCCGTTCCATGATCGATTACAAAAGAGCGCCCTATGGTGGCGCCTGGATGAATGTCAATGCCGGTCAATTTGTGGGCGTGTTCGGAGATCATTCTTGGAAGAGTCGGAACGCCCCGACTGTGGAACCAGTGCGCCACTCGGTACACCGCGATCGCCAAAAAACCTGGGTACGCTAGGATGACTTCGTCAACGCTCTTTGCCGCTGGATCGCCTCTGAAGATTGCCTCAGCGTCCTCTAAGAGCAGCCGGTGAAATTCAGGAAGATGATCGATAAAGTCAGCGCTGATCGCTTCCGCCTCTCCGCCCGCTGGGAGCGCTGCGTGAGTAAGCTGTCCCGCGAAAGAGGAGATGGCGCTGATATCCTGTCCCAGAGTTCTCTCATCTCGGACGCTCCCTGGGGTGAGTTGGGGGAAGAGGACCTGGAGGGTCGCATGGACGAAGGTAGGAATGACCGCGGGATCTGGCGTGGTATGAGAGAGCCGACCTCTCAGGGAAAGGAGAGACGCGATCGTTTTGCTTCGGTTATTTGACATGATAGTTCTGATCCGCCGTTTTCGGGTTTTCCCGGGGTTTAATCAGGGGATTCTAGCGACAAAATAAGCTCTCGTCCAAGCCTTTGCGGCTCCAATTTGCCAACACTCGCCGCGACATGCGAACCTTGGGGAGTGTACGAGGGCCGCGACACGAGCCCAGCGACGAGCAGGATAAGGCGCACGTGAATTCCCTTGTGTTAGTTCCATCAGAGGTAGTCAATTCTCAACAGGGCGTTCTGCTCGGCGCTCGGGCGCGGTATGCCTATGACCAACACGGCGTGAGGGATGGACAGTCCATCAAGGTAGGTGTTGTAGGTGGGCCGCGAGGCTTTGGAATAGTCTCTCAGGCATCGCCAGAGCGTGTTGTTATTGAGCTCTCACTCTCCTCCGCGCACCTACCTCCCGTGCCGATCACCCTGATCGTAGGTGTTTCAAGACCACAAACAATTAAGAAAGTGATTCAAGCCGCGGTTATGTTCGGGGTAAACGCTCTCCACTTTGCGCGAAGTGAGCTGGGAGAGAAAAGTTATCTCCAATCTCGTTCACTCGATAGAGATCAAATGGAGGAGGAGAGTCTAAAAGCCCTCGAGCAAGTCTGGGACAGTCGAACTCCAGAGATATCGATCCATCGATCGTTTGATTACCTGATCGACCACGTCGTGCCCACAATAGCTGAAGGTTCGTCAGAGCAGGTAATAAGGTTACTCGCGCACCCCACCGGTATGCCGCTGCGCGTCGGCGACGCGAAAGAGATAAAAGGAGCGCACACTCTCGTGGCGATCGGACCGGAGCGAGGTTGGAGTGTGGGTGAGGTGACGCGATTCAGTGAGATCGGATTCAAAGCAACGAGTCTTGGGGAGCGAGTAGTGAGGGTAGAGCACGCTCTCGTCTTTATGCTAGGGAAGTTGGCGCTCCTTAGAGACGATGAAGAGCGGTGTTGAATCGTTGTCGGGTCACGTTGGGAACTGTATCCCTGGCTTTACTCGGAGGGTGGCGAAAGCGCTCGCTATGGTTCTTCTAAGTTCCCCGTGGTGTGGACCACGTGCCGTCGGAATGTGCTCCGAGGTGGTTTTATGGGACGTTAGGTCACTACAGACGACCTTAAAGTGTAGGCATACCAATAAGTTGAATATTTTTGAAAAAATATTCAACTGTTCTAACGATCTCTGCCGATAGGCATGTAGGGGGATCACCTAAGGGTTCTTACCTATGTGAGTACCGGGAGGTGAGTCAACAACGGAGAGGTGGGCTTCTGAACCCGCGTTTTCAAAAGTTGTAACTGGCATCGCAGGGACCGCGCTTATGGCTAATAGAATTACGCCGCGACACTACAGAAAACGGAATGGAGCGGCTATCGCGAAAGTAGGCGTGTTGGCCGCGATGTGCTGCGTTGTCGCGATCGCCGGTGTCTCGCTTCACCTCTCAAGCCGCCCTAGCCAAGCTAAGTCTCCTTGGGCTCAACAGGCCCAGGTTGAGCCTGGAATGGTGGAGGTTATAGTCCCTCTTGAGAGTATTCCGCCTGGAGCGACTTTAGAGGCGCAAATGTTTCACCGGGTGCGCAAGCCTGAGTTGGTGGTAACCGAGGATATCATCCGCTCGCTTGAGGAGATAAAAGGGCTCTATAGTCGCGGGGTGCTTGTGGCGGAGCAGCCGGTGCATCGAGACTTCTTAACAACTCTCCAGCCAGTGAACGCTCTGACAGCGAGCATTCCGCACGGATATCGCGCGATCGCTATAGCGGTCGACGCGACGAGCAGTGTCGAGGGGTGGGCTCAGCCAGGCGCTCGAGTTGACGTGATATGGGTCACAAAAAATTTTGGGGGGCATATGGCGTATGTTATCGCGCCAAACGCCAAAGTTCTCTCAGCTAACAAAAAAGCTGAGGGAGCTCGTATCGACGGGAAAGAGAGTCGAAATGAGATTCCAACTACCGTGACCCTTCTTCTCTCCGTGAGGGACGCTCTACGAGTGCGGCTCGCCGCCCTCAATGGACGTCTCGCCCTCGTATTGCGCGGCATGGATTCCGATAGCGGGAAGCCGGGAGCTCCGATCAGTGAGGGCTCTCTTTTCAATTTGGGTCCAAAATCAGCGCCGAAGCCGGTTCGAAATATTGTTGATGTGAAAGTTAGAGACCGGCACACCGGGGAGGTCGAGACCCTGAAGTTCGAAGATGGGCAACGGGTTACCGAATGATACTTGAGTGGCGTCCGCACCTACGTTGAAGCCGATTAGGTGCGAACGCACGCTCAGGTAGAGGAGATTTTTTCGACTTTGCCGATTCAGCGGGAGTGAACTACACTTCGTGATAACTATATCTTACTGGGACGTTACTAATGAACTCGCCGGAGCGGGACCTGACTCTCACAGCTATTCATCGAGAGCTTCAGATACCAAATGACTACGCTCGAACAACGGGTCTGCCATTCTATCGAGAGGTGGCACTGGACAACCTCGTTGTAGTTCAGCTCGATAACGCGGGGCGCCCTTTGATTTTAACCAAAAAAGCCGGCGAGGCGTGGGGAGCGATGTGCGCGGCTGCGGTCGCTGAGGGTATACAGCTGCTTCCCTTCTCGGGCTTTCGTTCCTACGTTTATCAGAAGGGCTTAATTCTCGCCAAATTAAACAAGGGCTTCTCGATAGGCGAGATTCTCAGATCATTGGCGGCTCCGGGGTACTCTGAGCACCATACTGGTGAGGCTGTCGATATCACGACTGTTGATTGTCCAGCTGGTGAGGAGATCTTTGAAGTGACTCCCGCCCACGGTTGGCTCGCGCGAAATGCCGAGCGCTTTGGCTTTAAAGAGAGCTTTCATCGCAATAATCCTCATAACTTGGTTTACGAGCCGTGGCATTGGAAGTTTCATGGCCTGTAGGTCGGGCGACACACTGTTACTCTGGGTAATCGTGAGGCGATCGCTATGTCTCCTTGGGTCGTTGCTGCTCTGTTGGGGAATGAGCGGCTGCTCGACACGAAAAGAAGAGGGGGTGGATCCCTCAAAGTTAACGCCATCTGAGTGGGTCTCGTTAAGTAAGCCCGGGCGCTCGCATCGCCTCCTTGGTGTCTTTGTTGGAACATGGGATGTGGTCATCACATCAAGGAGCGCGCCTGAGGCGCCTCCTGACATATCTACGGGCGGCTCAATTTCCTCTTGGGCTCTTGGAGGGCGATTTGTTAGGGAGGATTTTAAAGGGTCCGCCGCGAGCGAGAGCTACCAGGGGGTGGGGTTCCTAGGGTTTGACAGTGGGGCGCGACTTTTCACCTCAGTGTGGATGGACTCTCTAAACACGTCTATGGCGGTGTCACGCGGGCGATTCAATCTCGACACTCATACATTCCATTTCATCGGTGCGGTATACGATCCTCTTTTGGGCAGGGAGAGGGAAACCAAGACTCAAATAAAAATCGTTTCACCTGATCAGTACGAGGTATCGATGCTGGACTCTTCGCCAAAGGGGGAAACATTCACCTCATTTCAGATGGTCTACCGCAGAAAAAACGGCGCGATTCATGAGAAAAAATAGTGTTAGTGGTAGCGGTGAGAGGGAGCATTCCAGGAACGAGGCTCAACGGGAATCAGAGATGTTCATGGGGTGTTCGCGTTTGTTTGGTCAAAATGTGTCGGATTTTTTACGGTAGCGGGCTAACGAGCGCGCGAGTGTTCGGTGTTTAGTGTTTCGATCGACCGGGCGACGGCTCGGAGGATCTTCAGTTATCGCCACAGGAGCTTTATATGGTATTTCGATCTCTTTCGCTGATCGTGGTAGGCATGAGCACGTTACTTCAGTGCGCTTTTGCCGAGGGGAGATATGAAAAGGGAGTGGGCGCTGGGCGACCCGCCCTGACAGGGGAGGTGGCGTACACCGATACTCAAGCTAAACCTCCTGACGCTCAAGCAAGCGGGCTGGCTCAAGTGGAGGCGTGGAGCGCGCGACTTCAAGAGATTGTCAAAGGGGGTGGAACCGGGGAGCTGCCGGCGCTGGGGGAGGCGGGGTCAAACTACCTCCCCGTCCTTTATCTGTACTGCGTCGCGAAGCAGGGGCCGTGTCCCTTTGTCCTCGATGTTATGCTCGAGGCCGACACAATAATCGCGCGGGGTGTCGGAGAGGCGCGGTGCCCGACGATGAGTAGGTTTTGGAGGAGTTGGAGCGAGAACTCATTTGATGAACGGATTAAGTTCCTCACATCTCTCACGGATGGGTTGGCGGTGGCGGAGTTCAACACAACATCTCGGCCTCGTTACGTTTTGTGTAAAAAAACCGTTCAGTCGATTCTCGATAATAAAGGCGAGATCGGGGGGCGCTACGGGGAGAATGGGAGCGCTTGTAAAGCAGTGGAAAGCTTTATCACCTACCTGAAGGGCATTAAGGATGCCAATACCGATATATTCGCCGTTTCCCGCCAGTAGGTTAGGGATGACAGGAATTTGACGGGTAGCTCTAACATGCCGTTTTGTCACGGCTCCGGCCCCGGATCGAGCGAGGTGTGCCGGAATCATAAGTCCTCGAAAAAATAGGCGCTCCTTCGGGCATCCCGATGTCATCTGAACATCGTAGCGGTGGAAAGCGCCAAAAAGTTGTACACATCCCGCGCCTTTGGGCGTTGGTCTCTTGGAATAAGAGACGGAACTGTGACGCTTCCACCTCTCGATGTCGCAAGTTTTTTGGGGAAAAGCATGGAGCAGCTATCCAGGTCTCGTCGTCGATTCACTCGTTCCGCTCTTACGCGTGACGTCTCTCCGCTCGTTAATACATCACTACTCGTTGGATTATCACTAGCGTGTGGATTGGTTGCGCTCGGGGCTCTGACGGGGGGGAATCCCCTAAAATTCATCAGCGTTGAGGGCCTCCTCCTTGTCCTGGGCGGTACGATCGCCTCGACACTCATACAGTTTTCCACCCTCGATATTCGCAACGCGTTCCAAGCCGCTCGTTCAGCGTTGTTCCTCCCTCAGGAGCAGCCGGCGGACCGAATAAACTATTTGGTCGCCTTATCGCGACGAGTCAAGGAACAAGGAATGCTTATCCTCGAGGATGAATCGGCTGGGACCCTCGATCCCTTCTTGCGCCTCGGGCTCGATCTAACCGTTGATGGACAGAGCCCGGAGGAGATCAGTCGTATTCTGCAGCGAGAGATGCGAACCTCGAATGACCAGGCTTGGAGGTCTGTGCAGGTGTGGGAGACGATGGGTAATTTCGCGCCAGCTATGGGCCTTATCGGCACTCTCGTGGGCCTTATCCACATGCTCGGCGCTCTTCAAGACGCCGCGACGGTCGGTCCGGCTATGTCGTTAGCCCTGGTGGCAACTCTGTATGGATCGGTCGCGGCGAATCTCTTCTTCTTCCCACTAGCTGGAAAGTTAAGGATCGTCGCGCAGGAGCGTGAGCTCTCAAAGGACATAACCATGGAAGGTCTGATCAGCATCGGACGAACGGAAAGTCCGCTCGTCCTTGAGCAGCGTCTTCAGAGCTTCATCCTAGCGGCAGGGAATAGTTAAGAGCGCGCGGATAAAATGAGAAACGGAGCGGCGCATAAGCCTGGGCTAGATCGGAGGATCCTCAAAGCGTTCTACACGCAGTACGTCGCCGTACTCCTGATTGTCCTCGTTTTTTCGATAGCTAGTTTTCAACGGGCCGTGTCAGGTCCGTCGACGTCGCCTGTGGCTACAAGTGCCTCGATCAATCCGGTTATAGGCTCTCTCAGATTGTCGCCGCTATTCGATCAGAACGGCGAATTCGCCGGCGCGCACGCAGAGCTTGTGGCGGTCGCGACTCTCTTGCGAGAGCACGATGTACGAGCCGTGTTTACAATAGCTCGGGGTTCTGAGCCGGGAGAGGTCTATGATGACCTGCTCCAAAGGGTTTCAGCGGTTGAGAGGCTTCTTGAGGACCTGCGGGTAGCCCCATCATCATTTCGTTTTGTGGTCGCCAGCCCGAATGTCGATGAGCGAGGGATTAGAGTGGATTTTGAGGAGGTCGCGCGTGACAAGCTCAACCTCTAGAGGAGACCAAGGTCTTCTCGATCAGGGTCATCCAGGCTCGGTCGTTTGGTACCTCAGCTTTGGCGATCTTTTGACACTCTTACTCTGTTTCTTCTTGGTTTTGACGCCATGGGAGAAGCTGAAAGGGAGCCGAAATAAAGAGTCTGAACAGATAGTTGCTACAGGATCAGGGTGGCTCGCTCATGATGGCACCGCCCTTGCTTCCGATCCCCCCCTGAGGGGATCCGTCATTTTACGGGAGCTCCCGTTGTTTGAAGGTGACGAGGGGATAGGAGCTCGTAGTTCGGAGTCGATCCTGGATCACGCCACGCAGATTGAGCTAGCGGGGCTTGTAGTTAGCGGAGCCAAGGTTTCGATTCTCGTTTGTGAGGCTCGCGCCGATAGGGCGGCTATACTTCGAGGATTTTCCGAGGTGTTCCATCGCGTGGTAAGCGAGGTCGCCGATTTTGAGATCCAAGTTAGCGCGTCGTGTGAGGGGGCGGAGATCCTCTCCCCGATGACACGCGATGTGATTGGAAGAATTCGAGTAACACGGACGTAGGCGGAAGATGGCCGAGGAAGATAAGAAAGAGGCACCAGAGACAGACGCGACACCCGAAGCGCCAAACCGCACTAAGCGTGTGTTGATGGCTGTGGGCGGAATCGTTGGGTTGTTGGTGGTGGTGGGAGCGCCAGCTGGATACTTCTTACTTAAAAAGGAGCCCCAAGAGGTTCAAGAGGTAGCTCCTGAGATGGCGCCCGAACCGGAGTACAAGCCAGAGGGCTTGGATGATGAGGAGGAGCTTGAGGAGGGCGAGGAGCCGCTGGGAGCGATCGTCCCGATGGATACATTCCTCGTTAATCTCTCAGGCGGTAAATATATTCGCGCCCAGATCCAAGTTGAGTTTGAGTCCCTTGATGTGCCGAGGAGGTTTTACACCCGGCAGGTCCCGATTCGCGATAGCGTGATATCGCTTCTCACACAACGCACCGCGGACAGTCTCGACTCGGCCAGGGGCAAAGACGCCCTGCGAGCGGAGGTCCGCTCTTTAATTAACACCATTCTCCGCAAGGAGGAGGTGCGTCGAGTGTACTTTACCCAGTTTGTAATTCAGTAAGGTGGAGCATGGGCGAGGTTCTTAGCCAAGAAGAGATCAACACACTCCTCAAGGGTCTCTCCGAGGGGGAAATTGAGGAGGGTACTGTAGAGACGCAGTCCCCCAATCAGAATGTCAAGCGGTTTGATCTCGCTAGTCAAGAGAGGATTGTGCGTGGCCGCATGCCGACGATGGAGATGATCCACGATCGGTTCGCCCGACAGTTCCGCACCGTCCTTGGAAAATTTCTCGGTCGGAGTTGTTTCACCAATCTCGGTAGGATTGAGATGGTAAAATTCGGGGCCTTCTTAAAGAAGCTTCCCCTGCCATCTTCTCTTCATATCTTGAAGATGTCGCCTCTGCCGGGGCAAGCGCTTCTTGTCGTATCAGCGCCATTGGTTTTTAGCGTTATTGACGGACTATTCGGTGGGCGAGGTCAGACACGGGTTAAGGTAGAGGGGAGGGAGTACACCCCGATTGAGAGCTCGTTAATCGGTAAGGTAGTTAACCTCGCGGTTGAGGTTTTAAACGAGGCGTGGGCCCCGGTGCACCCAGTCGATTTTCAGTTCGTTCGATCAGAGTTTAATCCATTTGCCGTGACGATCGCGCCCCCTTCAGATGTTGTGGTCGTCGTCACTATAGAAGTTGAGTTTGAGCAGGAGTGCACGACCCTTTCGGTGTGTATACCGTACTCCACGCTTGAGCCGATTAAGGGCAAATTATCGACCGCGGTGCAGAGCACCCGACTTGAGGTTGATAACGCCATTTCGCGGCGAATGCAGGCTAACTTACAGGAGACAGTGTGCTCGCTCAGCGTTCAGTTGGCGCGCGGGACAGTAAAGCTTCGCGATCTACTTAACTTCAAAGTTGGGGATGTAATGACACTTGATACGCTACCGAATGAGGAGGCTCGAGTGATGGTCGAGGGCGCCCCAAAACTATATGGGCATGTTGGGTCACTCCACGGCAATCGAGCGGTAAAGATTTCACGAGTAATACCTAAAAACGATCTGATTAATATTCGCAACAAAGAGGAGATGATTCGTCATGGCAGATAATGACATTGAGAAAGGATTGGAGGGAGTAGCCGCCGCCGCTGGAGAGGTAGCAGAGGCCGCCTCCGCGGCCGTATCCGGTTCAACACCCCAACAAGGCGCGAAGAAGGGCACAAACACCAGGACTCTTGAGTTCTTGATGGATGTGGCGCTTCAGGTATCCGTTGAGGTGGGTCGGGCGCGAATGACGATCAACGATCTTCTTCAGATGGGGCCCGGCTCAGTGGTTGAGTTGGAGAAGTTGGCGGGTGAGCCTCTGGACATCTTTATTAACGGTAAAGCGGTGGCTCGAGGCGAGGCCGTTATCGTCAATGAGAAGTTTGGAGTTCGTCTCACTGACATCATGTCTCCTGAGGAAAGAGTCGACGGCATAGTATAAAGGGTGTGGTGAGTGCCATGAGAATGCGTGGTTGGTTTCTCGTTCTTGCGGTCGTGGCGCTCAGTTGCCTGAGTGTGGCTACCGATGTCGCCGTTGCGGCGGATCCAGCGCCTCCCTCATGGGGGAGTAGTCCCGCAGGCGTAGAGCCCTTCAACACACAGAGCTCGGTACTCAGGATGGTGGGCGGTATGTTCCTGTGCTTCGGTCTGCTCGGGTTAGGAGTCCACCTCTATAAAAGATACGTTCTGCCGAGAAACCTTTCGGATAAAAAGCGCATGCAGGTAGTTGAGAGACTAAACCTCTCTCAGAAGAGCGCTCTCGTCTTGGTGCAACTTGATGGAAAAGAGTTTTTGCTCTCCACCGGCTCAGAAGGGTGTCGGGTAGTCTCCGCGCCACGCGACGCTGAATATCTCTTTGATCAGACCCTAACGAGCGCGTGTGAAGAGGTAAAGGAGTTCAATGCGTAGTGTGGAAAAAAGACCAGTGAAGGAAGGTTTCATCACCGCGGCCATCGCCGCATGTGGGGTGATGTACGTCCTTGGCTCTAGCGAGGCGGTGGCTCAACAAGCCGCGCTGCCCGATCTCTCCATCTCGGTTGGAGGCAACGAGCTAGCCTCCGGTGGAACAGTAGCGAGTAGCCTAAAGATAGTTCTCCTCCTCACTCTTCTCTCCTTCGCGCCAGCGATGATCTTATGTATGACATGCTTCACTCGGATCGCCGTAGTGCTCGGTATGACAAGGACAGCGCTAGGCACCGCGTCCTTACCTCCTAACCAAGTTATATCCGGTTTAGCGCTTTTCTTGACTTTCGCGATAATGGGACCAGTGTTCCAGAAAAGCTATGACGACGGCGTAAAACCATATCTTGATGGTCAGATGGGGCAAGAAGAGGCTCTTAAAAAGTCAATCGCGCCGCTGAAGGAGTTTCTGGTTAAACATTCGCGTGAGAAGGACCTCGCGCTCTTTATCCAGATTACTCGATCAGAGCTTCCGAAGGATCCCCTGGATGTGCCCTTCTTTGTGGCGGTTCCTGGATTTGTTTTGAGTGAGTTGAACGCCGCTTTTCAAATCGGATTCCTGATAGCGCTTCCGTTCTTGGTGCTTGATATGGTTGTGTCTTCAGTGCTCACCTCCATGAGTATGATTACGTTGCCGCCGGTGGTTATTTCACTACCTCTTAAGCTGATGTTGTTCGTTATCGTTGATGGATGGCACCTCATCATTAGCTCACTTGTCAAAACATACCGTGTGTAGGGGAAAAAAGTATGAATGTTGATGACTATCTTAGATTGGGGCAGATAAGCATCGAGACCGCTCTCTACACGTGCGCTCCGATCCTTGGGTTCGGACTTATCGCTGGATTTCTGGTTAGCGTATTCCAAGCCGCCACGCAGATAAACGATCCCGCGTTAGCGTTTATCCCTAAGATTGGCGCGGCGATTATGGGCATGGTCCTCTTCGGACACTTCATGGTGAATCGGATCGCTGGCTTTACGATCTTTGTGTACAGTCAGATCGGTAACATACCGCTCAACTAGCTCGCTGGGGGATCAGTCGTGGACGCGAACGCTCTCTATACTGTCCCTCAGATACTTCTCCAGAGACTCGATGTGGGTTGGACGTTTGTGCTCTTGCTCATGCGACACGTCACATTCTTGATGGTCGCGCCGGGAGTTGGTGGTGGGTTTATGGGCATAGCTCTTCGTTATCCTGCCGCGGTCGTTCTCACTCTGGCGGCGTTTAATATCCAGGCCGCTGTGCCGGTTCCAGCGAGCTTGTTCTCCATGACGACTCAATTAGCGTCTGAGGTTCTCTTGGGAGCCGTTGTGGGGATGGTGCCGATACTTATCGTTACTGGAGCTCAAACCGCGGGGCACGTGGCGAGCGGCACCATGGGTTTAAATGGAGCGCAGCTTGTGGATCCAACTACCCAGACCTCGATGCCTGACCTGGCAAGGCTCTATGGGGACCTCTCAGTTTTGATCTTTCTCCTCCTGGGAGGGCACTACGTCGCCATTTACCAACTAGCTCGGCTGGAGGGTTCAGTTAAGCCGGGAAGTTTCCTTTTGAGTGAACAGGGACTAGCCGCTCTCGTGGATCAGAGCGCCGGTATATTTCAGATGGGGTGTATGATAGCCGCTCCAGTGATCGTAGCGCTTCTTCTGACTAATTTCGTGATGGCGATTATCTCAAAGGCGGTGCCAACGGTTAACATCTTCATCATCAGCTTCCCGCTCACGATCGCTGTAGGCTTAGGCATCTCGATCTTAGCGTTGCCCGAGGTGATTAACTATCTATCGCGGCAGTTCATGCGACTTGAGCCCCTACTGGTAGCCGTCCTCGGATAGGGGCCGCTCTCCTGCCGAAACTCTGACACTATATAGTGTCTAACTAGCTGAAAAGGCGAAGAAAACAGTGGCATGCTCCTTGCCTCGGTCCTGTTGGGTTACTGCGCGCGCCAAGAGGGTGACGCGCCTCTTCTCCCGCTGAGCGCACCGAATACGTGCTTACCGTTAGGACGAAATGGCTTCAGAGAGTTTACCAGAACAAAAAACCGAGATGCCCACCGAGCGGCGGCTTGGTGAGATTCGGAAGGAGGGGTCGGTCTTTCAATCGATTGACATCGTGCACGCGCTCGTCCTCCTGGCTGGATTTGTGGCGCTCACCTTCACCTGGAATTTCCTCTATCTCGATATGCAGTACCTCTTCACGCGCTCATTTAAAATGATCGCTGAGCGCCCATCTTTTGAGCTCAACGATCTCACAAATGGCTTCATCCGATTAATTATATTGGTGTTGCCAGACATTCTTATTATCACAGGGTGTGTGAGCGTGGTGGCTGTTTTAGGAGTCATGCTCCAAACGAATTGGAACAAAAGAGACAAGTGGATCAAATTGCGGTGGGATTTTGTGAATCCTATCAAAGGACTCAAGCGAATCTTCTCTATCACAGGGGTCGTGAACACTGTGAAGGCGGTCGTGAAGCTCGGCGTTGTTTTGCCGATCGGGTACTGGGCGCTCCAAGGATTCGCCCCGATGATGATTCGACTCCCTCACACCTCGATTCGAGATGTGCTCGCTCTTACGGGCTCCGCCCTCAGTACGGTCTTCTGGAAGATAATGTACATTTTTATCGCTCTCTCGGTCGTCGACTATGTGTGGGGTAAATTCCAGTGGCTGAAGAAAAACAAGATGACCAAAGAGGAGGTCAAGGAGGAGCGTAAATCAGTTGAGGGAGATGAGCTCATGCGCCGAAAGATGATCTCCAAAGGATTGGCGCGCATTACCCAGAAGCTTAAAAAGACCGTCCCGAAAGCGGATGTGATTGTCACTAACCCAACCCATTACGCTGTCGCTCTTCAGTATGATCGAAAAAACCACGCGGCTCCAATAGTGGTCGCCAAGGGAACGGATTTCATAGCGCAGCGAATTAGGGAGATCGCCGCGGAAAATAACATACCGATCCTTGAGCGTAAGGCGCTCGCTCGAGCCCTCTACAGCTCAACTGAGGTCGGTACAGAGATCCCCCGCGATCTCTTCAAAGCGGTCGCAGAAGTTTTAGCATTTGTCTATCGGCTCAAGAGACCTCGGTCTCAGAGCGCTGTTTCGTCATAGGAGCTTGTAAGAAATGGCATCAGCCGCCGCGTCATCTTCAGGAATCTCAACCGCCAGGTTTAATCACCTCTTGGTGCCGGCGGCGATAGTGGGAATTTTGGCTATCTTAATCTTCCCGCTGCCAGCCGCCCTTCTCGATGTTTGTATCGCTCTCAATATTACTATCTCGTTAGTTGTTCTCTTCACGTCTCTGTATGTCGAGAAGCCCCTTCGATTCTCCTCCTTCCCAGCGGTGCTGCTGGTGACTACGCTTTTCCGGCTGGCGATGAACGTAGCCTCAACCCGATTGATTCTGCTTAATGGCAGCTCCGGAATGGACGCGGCGGGGCATGTGATTCAGGCTTTTGGGCAATTTGTGGTTGGCGGCAACTACATCATCGGAATCGTGATGTTCATCTGTATTAACCTAGTAAACCTCAAAGTTCTCACGAAGGGTTCATCGCGAATCGCGGAGGTCGCCGCTCGGTTTACCCTGGACGCCATGCCTGGAAAGCAGATGGCGGTTGACTCCGATCTGAATATTGGACTGATAACCGACAAAGAAGCTCGAGCCCGTCGAAAAGAGCTGGCGATGGAGGCGGAGTTTTACGGAGCCATGGATGGAGCCGCGAAGTTTGTGGCGGGAGACGCTGTGGCGGCTCTCTTCCTGGTTGGAATCAATATCGTTGGTGGGTTGTTAATCGGCGTCATTCAGGCTGATATGAGCTGGAAAGAGGCCGCTCAAACGTACACCATCCTTACCATCGGTGAGGGATTGGTCGCCCAACTTCCATCAATTATCATCTCGGCGGCGTCAGGCCTTATCGTCGCTCGCGCGGCCTCTGGTGAGGATCTCGGAAATGAGCTTGTGGGCCAACTCGGACAAAATTCAAAGCCTCTCTTCCTTACTTCTGGTGTTTCTCTCGCCATGGCTATTCTGCCTGGACTCCCCTTCATGCCCTTCATGCTTCTTGGGGTAGGAGCGGGTGTACTCGGGTTCATGAAGCGTCGCACGGCTGAGGAGGTACGTGTGAAGGTTGAGGCTGATGATAAGAGCAAAGCCTCAGAGAGCGCGGGGCCAAAACCTGGCAGCACGGAGGAGGTAACCAACCTTCTCGCCGTTGACACCCTGGAGCTCGAAGTAGGCTATGAATTAGTGCAGGTGGTTGAGGGTGGTGATTTAGTGGAGCGCATCCGCTCAATCCGCAGGCAATTCGCGATTGACTACGGATTCATTGTTCCCCCCATTCATATTAGGGATAACGTCCGCATTCGCTCCAATGAATACCGATTCATGTTGAGGAATACGGTAATCGGCTCGGGCAACTTAAAACCGCACTTCATGTTGGCGATGGACCCAGGTAATGTGACGAATCCGGTGCAGGGAGTGCCGACCAAAGAGCCGTCATTTGGTCTCGACGCCCTTTGGATCTCTGAGGGTGACAAGGAACGCGCGCAGTTCGCCGGCTACACGGTTGTTGATCTCTCAACGGTCGTTACGACTCACATCACGGAGCTGGTTCGCTCTCACATGCATGAGCTGCTAGGTCGTCAAGAGGTGCAACACCTGATCGACAATATGCAGAAGCAGGCTCCGAAAGTAGTCGAGGAGTTGATCCCCGGAGTTATGTCGATAGGAGCGGTTCAGCAGGTGCTTGCCCACCTTTTACGGGAACAGATCAGCATCCGTGATCTCCGTACTGTTCTTGAGACGCTGGCTGATTGGGCTCCCACTATTAAGAGCCCAGAGAAGCTCGCTGAATTTGTTCGCAAGAAGTTTTCCAGAACGATAACTTCGAAGTATCAAACTCCCGATGGAGTGTTACCGCTAGTTAACATGACCGCTAGTCTGGAACGGGAGATGTCGGAAGCGCTCCAGCAAACTGATGAGGGCTCATTCCTCGCCCTCGAGCCTGGAGTGGCTCAGATGGTGATTAGCAAGCTTGGCAGAGCGTCGGAGAAGTTCGGAGAGATAGGTCAGACACCGCTTCTTCTGGCGCCGAGTCACCTGCGGGCCGCTGTTTTCAACTTTGTTGATCGATTCGCGCCAGGCTACGGGGTGATTAGTCACAACGAGATTGCGCCAAACACCAAGGTCCAGTCGCTCGGGGTAATCGGGTTGGATGAGTAGGGCAGGTAGCTTGAAATGCGACACGGTTTCGCGTGTCGCCCACCTTGGGTTGGTGGGAGAACAGGAGGTTATCCTCGATGGCGGGGGTGGTAAGGGATAATAGACGGAATATCGAGAGTCATAACGGCAAGATTGTGAATCAAAACAGGGAGTATAGAGGTATGGAGCGCCAGGACGAGTCACGGATAAAGATGGAAAAGCTAGTAAAATCAAACAACAAGGCGTCTCGCGAGGTGACTCGGGTGATTAGCGTAACGAGTGGCAAAGGGGGAGTAGGTAAGACCCATACCGTCACTAACCTTGGAATAGCGCTAGCTTCTTTAGGGTATTCGGTGCTCGTGCTTGACGCTGATCTTGGGCTCGCGAACGTAGATGTGCTCCTAAACCTAAAGCCCAAAGGAACTCTTAACGATGTGCTAAAGGGATCGATGAAGTTGGACGATATACTCCTTGAGGGGCCGGGAAGTATCTCCATTATTCCGGCCGCCAGCGGTGTAGAGGAGCTTCACGAGCTCCGATCGGACGAGAAGGTGCTGCTGATAGAGGAGATTGAGAGGATTGCGTATCGATACGACTTTCTTCTGATCGACACGCCAGCGGGGATCGGTTCGGACGTCATGTATTTCAACAGCGCGGCGGCGGAGGTGATGTGCGTTATCAATGGTGAGCCGACCTCCCTTACCGATACGTACGCTCTTATCAAAGTTTTGAGCTCTACGTATGGTGAAAAGAATTTTTCGATAGTGGTGAACAACGTTGCTGATGAAGGGGAAGCGTCGGCGGCATTTACAAAGTTGACCCGAGCGGTAGAGAGGTTTTTGAAGGTTAGGGTGCGTTACCTCGGATGGATTCCAGCAGACGGAACCGTTCGGGAGTGTGTGATGCAGCAGCGAGCTATCTCGGCGGAATTTCCGTCGAGCAAGGCTTCTCTGGCAATCGCGGCGGTCGCCCGTAAAGTAGCTGATCAAAAACCTGAAGTGACTGTGAAGGGAGGAATGCAGTTCTTCTTCCGGCAACTTTTGGAGATGTCGTCGCATGGCGAAGAAGCAAGCTACTAAGACAAGCGGGTCGCGACACAAGTTCGCTTTTCTGAAGACCCTCTGTAGTTCGACGATCTTAGCGGCCTGCCTTGTTCTGTTCATCGGTGGCGTACACGAGGGGGTTCGGACCAGTAAAATTATATATCACTGCGTATTGGTATCCGCGGCGATAGGAGTGGTTTTTTGGGTCGCGCTTCGGGCAATCACGAGCTATGAGGAGATAAACGGTGGTCAAGCCTAAACGTTCAGCCGTAGAAGCATATAAGACGATTGACGACTTCGAGCGAGAGGAGTTGATTCGCAGCTACCTCCCCCTTGTTAAGAAGGTGGTGCATCGCCTATCGGGACGGCTCCCCAAGGACGTCGACCTCCAGGAGATGCTCAATTCAGGCATCATCGGATTGGTGGACGCTTTGGAGAAATACGATTCGAAGCATGAAACGAACTTCAGCACCTACGCGCAATTCCGCATCAGGGGAGCGATACTGGATAGCTTTCGCTCTCAGGATTGGCTACCTCGGTCGCTTCGCTTTAAATCCCACAAGATTGAGCAGGCATATCACCGAATAGAGCAACGGCTTGGGCGCCCGGCCTCGGATGAGGAGGTCGCTGTTGAGCTGGGAATCTCGATTGAGGAGCTCCAGGGAATGCTCGGCGAAGTGGGCAGCATAGTTATGCTTAGCTTCGAGGAGCTTGGCTTCGGCCACGGGGAGGAGAGGTTTCAAGCCGAGGATTGGCTCGCTAGCAAAGGTCAGGACCCTCTTAATCGATTGCTTGGACATGAGAAAGTGGGTGTGATCGCGCGCGCGCTCGACCGATTGCCTGAGAAGGAGAGACTAGTTATCAGTCTTTACTTCTACGAGGAGCTTAACTTGAAGGAGATAGGTGAGATCCTTGGCGTCACTGAATCTCGCGCCTCCCAAATTAGGTCAAGAGCTCTCATTCGTCTGAAGAATTACCTCCGCAAAGCCGTTTAGATTCGATTGTCGGAGACCGAGCCGATGTGCCGATTCAACCCTCATGTGAGGGGGTCGCTAGATAGACAGATATTCACTTGAGAGGTTCATGTGACAACTGAAAGGTGCCCTGAACGAGTTATCATCCTTAACGGATCAAAAAGTGGGGAGTCCGACGCGCTGGCTGAATTAGCGAAGGTCATTCCGCAGTCAGAAGTAGTTCAAGCGCGATCGCTCGACGAGTACTTCGCTCAGCTATCAAAGCAGGATTTCGATGTGGTGGTTCTCGACTATGACCTTCCGGAGGTTCAAGCTCGAGAACTCCTCGCCCAGTTGAAATTACGCGATAACGAGCCGGAGGTTCTCCTGATCTCAACGTGTAGCGATCCCGCCACTATCCGAAGCATAGCCAAAGCGCAGAAGCGCTATGTTGTACGAGAGGATGGTTGGATAGATTCCATGGCGCACGCGATCCGAGATATGCTCCGCATCCGTCGTCTTGAGCAAGAGATGGCGCTGATTAACGCGCGATTGAATGAGGCGAATCAAAGACTTGAGGATAGAAACAAACGACTAGACGACTTCTGCGCGACGATCGCTCACGACATACGTGGGCCGCTCGCCGGACTCGTCTTAAAAGTTGAGTATATTCTTGAGACACAGGGACGCAATTTAGACAGTCGAACGGTGGATCTGCTCAAACGATCGGTGGAATCCACAAGGAGGCTCGTTGGAGTGGTCCAGGCGATGTACGAATTCGCGAAGATAGGATTCAGCGGAGCCAAGTTCTCAAAAGCCCCCCTTGCTCCTCTCGTGCAGGAGGTGATGGCGGATATAAACATTGATCATTCGAATGACGTAATGGTCAAAATGCACGAGCTCCCCGCGGTATGGGGAAGCGCGGACCTGTTACGTCGCGTGTTCCAAAATCTCTTCACTAACGCGATTAAGTATAATCATCGTGAGCAGGTGGAGATTCAGATCTCGTTCGATGGGACCGTTCAACGCGGCTTGGGTGAGTTCGCGCAGATCTCAGTCGCTGACAATGGGCCGGGGATATCGCCATCCGACGCTGGGCAGATGTTCAATATGTTTACCCGTGGCAATGGAGCCGACCGAGGCTCGGATGGGCTGGGTATCGGACTCGCTATAGTGCAGCGCATCGTGGAGCTTCACCACGGATATATCGAGTTGACTTCATCGCCAGGAGAGGGGGCTCGATTCACGATCCTTCTTCCGACCGGGAAAATTGAGCCTGTTCGAGTCGTCGAATAGGGACCTCGGGTTCTCCCGCGTAGAAAATGCTCGTCGCGATTAACCCCGCCTAGCTCTGACATACGCGACCGCTAAAAGGGTCGCCCAGATAACCGTTACCGCTATGAATGCCGAGCCGTTAAGAATCGGTAGCTGGCGCGCTATGACCGCTTTGAGTGTCACAAAGAAGTCTAAAACATTTCCAACAACGAGGGTAAGGATCACTCCAGTGTGATGGGTAGGCCTAAGGGCGGCGACCAGACTGCCGAAGGCGAACGCCAACAGGTACACCCCAGCGACTCCAAAGGCGAGCCCTAGCTCCGTGGAGAGGGTTGTCGGCAGCCCGGACACAAAAAGCCATATTTTGGGGTAGGCTATCGCTGTTCCTCCACAGGCGGCGAAGTAGGCGGCGGCTGCCCACAGAACCTTTTGGGTAAATGGTTGTCGCGTATCGTTCATAATGACCTCCGAATGCCTTTCCCGTCAGTATTGTAAAAGGTATGCTGCGGGAAAAGAAAGACCCTTACAATCTTCTAAAGAGCCCCTGTGTCAAAGATAAATCTTAAAGGTGCGTGCGTGTGGCTGACCGGCGCCAGTAGTGGTATCGGCGAAGCGCTCGCCTATGAGCTCGCTCGAAGGGGCGCTCGAGTCGCCCTTACCGCCCGTCGGGCAGACCTCCTTGAGCGGATCGTGAGCAAGATACGAGCTGAGAGGGGAGAGGCATGGAGCTTCCCTGGCGACGTGCTCAATCTCGATGAGATGAGGGGTATCGTTGACTCGATTGAGAAGACCATAGCGCCGATTGATCTGGCTATTCCGAACGCTGGTACTCACCTCTTCACCAAGCCAGAGGAGTTTAATAGCGCGGAGTATCGCTCAATCATGGACCTCAATTTCGGAGGGGTCCTTCACTGTCTGGAGGCGATCATTCCGAGGATGTTGGCGCGTGGACATGGCCATATCGCCCCGGTCGCGAGCCTCGCTGGTTACCGGGGCTTGCCGAGGGCCGCCGCTTATGGCGCGAGCAAGTCCGCGCTGATTCACTTCTTAGAGAGTATCCGATTCCACCTTAAGCCAAAGGGGCTTACGATAACGGTGGTGAACCCCGGGTTTGTGAAGACGCCGCTGACAGATAAGAACGACTTCTATATGCCCTTTCTCGTCTCAGCTGAAAGAGCGGCGAAGATCATCTGTCGGGGAATCGAGCGGGGACGCCGCACAGTCGCTTTCCCATTCCCTTTCTCGTGGCTAGTCGCCCTAGGGAAGTTTATCCCAGCGCCCCTCTATGAAAAGATAGTGAATCAGTTGTGGTAGGTGGCGCGGGCAAAAATATACTCGTTGTAGGGGGCGGCATCTCCGGAATCACCGCGGCGTATGTACTCTCGCGCGCTCACCGGGTCACCCTGCTGGAGAAGAATGAGTATCTCGGTGGCCACACCAACACTCGAATTGTTAACGACCCCCTCAACTCAGAGTTGGCGGTTGATACTGGTTTTATCGTTTGCAATCCGCGAAATTACACCAATTTTTATCTCTTTCTTGATCAGCTTGGAATTACACGTCAGCCATCGGACATGTCGTTCGGCTTCTCGTGCGAGAGGACGGGGCTTCAATACATGGGTCCCTCGATTAAAGAGTTTCTAAGAGCGTGGGAGAACCTCTTCAATCCTCGATTCCTCGGTATGATATGGGAGCAGCAGAGATTCAATCGGCGAGCGCTGAGAGATCTCCGCGAAGGAACCTTGGGAGATCAACGCCTCGGCGATTACCTAAAGGAGATCGGGACGAGTCAGTACTTTTTTGACCACTACCTGGCCCCGCTGATAGGCTCGATCTGGTCATCACCTGATCACACCGCGCTTCAGTTTCCCGCTCTCTCGTTCTTCACCTTTTTTAACAACCACGGGATGCTTGAGCTGAGAAAGCGTCCTCAGTGGCAGACGATCGTGGGGGGGAGCCACGCGTACATAAAAGCTTTCCGCAAAGCGTTCGCCGGCGACATTCGAATTGGTACCCCGGCGCAATCGATCTCGCGGGATGATAGGGGAGTGCTCCTTAAGGTAGATGGCGCGGAGCCTGAGCGGTATGACGCCGTAGTGATAGCCACTCACGCTGATGAGGCGCTGAAGCTCCTGCAAGACCCGAGTGAGGCTGAGCGGAGCGCCCTAGGCTCGTGGAGCTACAGTCGCAACCGAGCCGTTCTCCATACCGATGCGTCAATCCTCGGACCAAAGAGGCACTTGTGGGCGGCGTGGAACTACCGTCGTCGTCGAGAAGCCAAGACTGATTCGCCCGTCGCCATCACCTACTACATGAATAAGCTTCAGAATCTAAAAGCTGAGCGAGACTATTTCGTCACGCTAAACTGCGCTGATGATATCGACCCGCGATCTGTTTTGTACGATGTACAGTATACTCACCCCGTGTACACACCGGCATCACCGGTAAGTCAGCGCGCGATCGCGGCCTTGAACGGCTCACAAAACACCTATTTCTGCGGAGCGTATATGCGCTACGGTTTTCATGAAGATGGAGTTATCTCCGCCCTTAATGTGACAAAACAGATGGGGCTCTCCTTATGAGGTCACGGGTCGTATGGGGGAGTGTGGGGCATTGGCGAAAAGCCCCCCGCGAGCACTCCTTTACCTATCCGGTCTTCACCTTTCAGTTTGATCTCGATGAGCTCCCCACGCTCTCCATTGCTCCGAGGTTGCTCGCGTTGGAGCGAAGAGCGGTCTTTACCGTTCGCGGAAGTGACTACCTTAACGGCGAGGGTAGCCTACGGGAGAAGGTGGAGCGTATTCTCCACGACAACGGCTGCGCGACGCGACCGGCTCGAATCGCGCTCGTCACATCTCCTCGCTACTTCGGTTATGTATTTAATCCCGTGAGCTTCTTCGCCTGCTTTGACGATAACGATAAGGTGATCGGTCTTATTACCCAGGTAAATAACACCTTTGGGGAGACGCACGTTTACCCGCTTGTGTGTGAGCCCTCGGAGATGCCGGTTCAGTGGAGGTTCTCAAAGGGGTTCTTCGTCTCCCCATTCTTCGACATGGAGGGTACGTATGAGGTTGTACTGGAAGGGGAAGGGGAATCGCTCGGAGTGCGGGTGGATCTTCACAGAGAGGGGGAGTTGGCTTTTTCAGCTACGCTAAGGGGGGAGGGAGCTCCCATTACCAGGCGCCAACTATTTGCAACACTTCGCAAATTTCCCGTTACCTCCTTACTCACCATGCCTCGGATCCACGGCCAGGCGATGCAGCTCTATTTTAAAGCGCGCGCGCACGTCTATAAACGACCGATGCCCTCAAGCCCCTATACTATTCGCTCGAGACAGAATATCGTTCACCGCTGCCGTCTTGGACTTCTCTCGCTCCTTAAATGGGCGCGAACGGCCAAGCGGTAATCATCCCCTAATTGTCAGGAGTATCCGTGATGCTGACTGCCGAGAACCTCGCTAGCCCGATTGAGAATTGTGACCAGATCTCCCCGCTTCACCTCTCGGCGGATATAATCAAGAGAGCGGCGCGGGGTGGAATGTACGAGCTTGGAGAGTCGTACATGCGGGGTGAGTGGGAGACCACCGACCTCTTTCAGGTGATGTTTCAGCTCGTGTCGGGCGATGAGCGCGCTAATGTAAAGCTAAAGAAGTTTAGCCCTCGGTTGATCGCGTCCCTGATTAAGGACCGCCTCGTTAACTCGCAGGTAGGTGAGGGCGCGTATGAGGTTGGGAGGCGACACTACGATCTGGGAAACGATCTCTTCTCGCAGATGCTAGACAAATCAACCATGAGCTATACGTGTGGGTATTGGCGCGACAGCCGAACCCTTGAAGAAGCCCAGGTGGCGAAGATCGACCTCCTGTGTAGGAAGCTTAAACTCGCCGCCGGGATGCGTGTGCTCGATATTGGGTGTGGGTGGGGCAACTTCGCCGCCCACGCGGCGAAAAATTACGGTGTCTCCGTTGTTGGGCTGACCATATCAAACGAGCAGGCCGCGCTCGCTCGCAAAAGGTGTGAGGGGCTCAACGTCGAAATTATCGTTGAGGATTACCAAAAATACTCAGGGACCTTTGATCGTATCGTTTCGATCGAGATGATTGAGGCGGTGGGAAGGAAAAATATCCCGACATTCTTCAAGATGGTTGAGCGGTGCCTCGTTGATAAGGGTCTGTTCGCCCTCCAGGTAATATCCGCCGAGACCTTTTCGCTCCGTTCCAAAGCGGCGTTGGACCAGTATATTATCTGGCTCCAACACCGGATCTTCCCGAACGGATGGCTCCCATCGTTTCCATCTCTCATCGATCCTGCTCGTGGCAATTTGGTAGTTGAGGACCTCCACAACTTCTCAGCTGATTACGCCAAGACCCTTCACGCGTGGGATGTAAACTTTCAACGAGCATGGCCTACTCTGCAGGCTCGATACGGAGAGGCCTTTCGCAGGATGTGGCTCTACTATCTTAATGGTTGTGAGGCGCTCTTCACCGCTCGCATGGTACAGCTCTATCAGATCGTGTACTCGAAGGGCGGTGTTACCGGTGGATACCTACCAGAGAGATAAGAGCCGCGGTGAACAGGTCCGTGAACTGAGCTCAGCCGGTCACCCTTAGGCGTACACGTAAGGTATTGAGTAAATAAACAGAGGGCTCCCCGCTTTTCTCGCGGAGCATGGAACGCTGAGTTACTCTCCCAGGATTGCCGGCTCCCCCTTACATTTCCCTAAAAGTAGACGACAGGTCTGGATATGAGCCGCATAGAGGACCGGCAACCTCTCCCCGGACCCCAGCAAGCCCAGATCCGTTTTTTGCTATCGTTACCCTGGTCTATTGAAACTTTTAAAACAGAAAAGTGGGAGGCCTACTGATCGCCCCACTATCGATCAACGAAATCAAGTTCACGGTGAAAGGTCTCTTTCAGATAGAGGAGGCTAAGGAGAGCTATACTCGACGTGATCACACCCACGACTAACGCTGAAGTTATGGTATCGCTCCTCTCCTGAAGCCAGAGAAAGGCGATGTTCATCGGGATAACTGAGGCGCGAATAAAATTAGGAATCGTTGTGGTAACGGTCGCTCGAATGTTTGTTCCGAATTGCTCGGCGGCGCTTGTGACTGTGAGGACCCAGAACCCAGAGGCGAAGCCGAGAGAGACGTAGTGAAGATACATCGTGTTTACTGAGATCCCGCGATCGGTGAGAAACCAGATCGGTAAGATGAGTCCACCGAGGAGGTAGAGAGCGATCGGTTTCTTGCGACTCTTTAATCGCTGACTGATAAAACCCGCTACAGCGTCACCCATCATAATCCCCGCGTAACACCAGATAAGAGCGTACGCCTGTTTGGGGACCCCTGAAACGCCGAGCGCCTGAGCGAGAGGGATAGCGTTCGCCATCAAGATCCCCACCACGTACCACGTTGGGGTACCTAGAACGATGCAGAGGAGGTAGCGAAAGAGTCGATCCCGATTGCACAGGAGGAGCTTAATACTCCCGAGAGGGATCTTCGAATCTTGGGTTGCTTTTACAAAGAGGTGCGACTCCGTTACCGACACCCGAACAACAAGGAGCACTAAACCGAGGAGCCCCCCCGCGATGTACGAGTATCGCCACGGGAGGAACTCACCTATCAGTCCGGCCACAACCGCGCCAGAGATCCCTACGGTCGCGATGATAGTCGTTCCGTATCCTCGAAGGGCGACAGGGAGGATCTCCGCGACGAGGGTCACGCCGGCCCCGAGCTCGCCCGCCAGTCCAAATCCCGCCAGAGCGCGGTAGAGGTGGTAACTTGGAACCGAGTGCACAAAGGCGTTCGCGATGTTCGCAAGGGAGTAGATAATAATCGATCCAAAGAGCACCTGAGTCCTGCCGATCTTGTCGCCGAGCACTCCCCACACTATTCCCCCAACCAGCATGCCGAGCATCTGGGTATTAAGGAGTGAGGCTCCTATTGAGAGAAGCTCCTGATGAGAGACCCCTAGTTCCGAGAGGGATGGGTTCTTTAGGACGATAAAGAGCACAAGATCGTAGACGTCTACGAAGTAACCGAGCGTGGCAACGAGGAGAGCGGGGGTTAAGAGCCGGTGCTTCGTATTCATGAGCGATACTTATCACCGCGACGCTCAGGGGTCTACCCTCGCCAGCTCTCAACAGCGGAGGCTTTCTCCCGATACGCGCAGTGCTCGCACTTCTCCGCGGGCGCGGGGAGTTTGGGGGATTTCAGGAGTTCAAAGATGTCTCTGAGGGCCGGCTCGACCCAATCGGTGTTTCCGTTGTACGGCAACACTTTGATAGAGAAATCTAATCGAGCATCGAAGCTTGGGCGCTCTTTGTCGCCGTTGCAATATACGAAGTAAGCCGTATCTGAGACGGAGAACCCATTCATGCGGAAGAGCCACTGGTAGATCTCTACCTGTCGCTTGTAGCTAATCTGCCAATCAGCGTCGAGTGAGACCTCGCCGTTCTTTGAGGTCGCTTTGTAATCAACGACGTACAGCTCTCCCTTCTTGTTTACCCAGAGGTCATCGATCCCTCCTGTCACTACGAGGTTAGTTCGTGGAAGGGCGTACGTTACTCCTCTTCTTAGAGCATCACGCCACTCATCCATCTTCTCGTGCTTAAATGGTACCGCGTCGAGACCGACGGATTTCATTAGGGGATGAGTCGTTTGAGATTCACGACAGAGATCGAACTCTCTCTTGAGGAGCTCATCAACGGCGGAGTTCAAGCTAAAAGGTGGAGATGATGGTTGAGATACCCCGAGACGGCGGTCAAGGTAGAAGCACCGCTGGCACTTAAGAGCGAGATCTATCTTTGAACGGCTCAGGCGAAAGGGTGTATCGACCGTAGGATCGAAGAGGTGTCGAGTTCGTGGAGCCATGAGCTCCTTGTACACGTTGCTTAACGGGGTGGGTAGAGAGTTTCTATTAGAGTGGGATGGGTCCAGCATAAGGGCCGCCTGACTTTGACACGGTCACGATACGGATCAAGGTAATTGTGGGCCAAAGTGGTCGCTTGCGCGTAAAAACGAGAAGTTATCGTTTACAACTCCTGCGCGATCGCTTTAAAGCCGGGGTCCGCGCCACCTGAGATATCGGCTAGGGGGGTAAAGCTCTGCTTTCGGTCTCGGTAGCCCTTGATGTTGTAGAGTTGCCCATCAGTAACTCCGTACCGCTCTGACATCCCGAGCTTTTGAAGGGTTACTTCAACTGGTGCCCCATGAAAGAGGATATCGGCGTACGCTAAAACCTTAGCTCTTAAGGTCGCGGCCTCTTCAAAGAGCCCATCAACTCTAAAGTGAGAGAGAGAGAGATTAAGGAGCGACGGGATAAGTTTCCCAGCGGATTGGGGCAATCCGTTAAACATCGTGTTTCGACACTCAGCGTCGGCTTTCAACGGATGAAGCGCTCCTTTCGGATCCCGCAATTCAACTCTGTGCTTCTCACACGGTCTTCCGCAATCTCGGTAACTTGAACCGGAGCTTAAAAACGCCGCGAAAACGCAGTGCTCCATATGAAAGGCAGGGATATAGTGGTGCAGAGTCACTTCAAATTTTGCCGGGTCTGCGGCTTTGATCAGTTCAAGAACCTGTTCGCCATTTAGATCGTAGCTCGGGCAGATTCGAGTAAGTCCCTTAGAGAGCAGGTACGAGGCGGAGATAGAGTTTGTTACGTTCAAACTAAAATCCCCCACTAGTGGTAAGCCGCTATCTCGCAGGTACTCTAAGGCTCCAAGATTTCGCACCAGTACCTCATCCGGGCGGATCCTCTCGATTACCTTAAGGTGCGCAAGTTCCCCCGGCTTTAGGATTCGAGTTGTAGCGATACTTACCTGGTACCCCATCGATCGCACGAGCTCCGCTGCCGCTGCGTACTCTTTTCCGAATTCAAAATCGAGAACGATCGTTGAGATCGGGAGGTCACGTAGTCCCTCTATCTGCTCAACCTCGCGAACAAGGACACTAAGCGCTCTCTCGGGTGAGCGTGTCAGGGGAGTCTCCTTCTCCTCAATCCAATTCATCGCCTCATCTCGTGTTCGGACCGTAATCGGCGCTCGTAAAATGCGCGCTTGTTCGAGTTGAGCGCACAGGTCACGCCGAACCTCTTTTATCTCGCGAGAGTGGAGGAAGGAGGGGCCCTCAAGGTTAAAGTTTACGCGAGCGATTTTAAAAACAGTGGATGCAAGTGCCCCGAGCTCACCGACGAGTAGCGCTTCTGTAAGGGGTGCCCGTTTAGCTTCTTCAAGGGATGTAGCGGATCGGGCGGTTACCGTGTTGCCATCCGGATCTACAGCCGTCACCACGAGAGAGTCTCCCACTTTACCTGAGATAGAGAGCTCGATCGGTATGCGTTTAAGGAGGTGTTTATCGGTGAACGTTCGCCGCACCTGACCTTCAAGGTGAGGGGAGCTATTCGTATACGCTACCATCCCAACCGTAACTTTTGAGAGGACAAAATCCCTACTAAATGAGAGGCGCGTCCCGTTGCGATCTGAGGAGACTTGGTAAACTTTCGCGCCGAATTCGGCTTTCGTTTTTGAATCAACGAACACCACACCGTCTCCCGCCTCTATCTTGGCGTCAGTCTCTACGATAACCGAGTCCGCCGAAACGCTTGTTACGCTTCCAAGGTAGAGTCCGTGGTGGCTACTCACCAGAGCCGGCACGAGCTTTTGGTGGTTTACCCCATCGAACCACCCATTAAAGAAACCACGTGAATAGACGCGAGACATTATCTCTTTGTGGTCCGTCACCTCTCCCTTGGACAATCCGACAACAGAGTGATCTTTGTACGCGCGAACCGCGGTCGCTACATACTCAGGCGACTTAAGACGCCCCTCGATCTTAAAAGAATCTATCCCCAGTTCCACGAGTCGGGGAACATCTTCAAGCCCGCAGAGATCTTGCGGCGAAACGAGGTAGCTTTTCGCCCCAAGATCGCGCTTCACTCCATCGACAACCAATTCATAGGGGAGGCGACACGACTGGGCGCACTGACCGCGATTGGCAGAGCGGCCTCCGAGGCTCTCAGAGGTAAGACACTGCCCAGAGTAAGAGACGCAGAGAGCCCCGTGCACAAAAACCTCAAGCTCTCTGTTGGTGGATGCTTTGATCTTCGCCATCTCAGAGATTGAGACCTCGCGACCGAGCACGTACCGTTTCATACCGAGGTCTTCGGTGAGCTTAATTGCTTCAGGATTCGTGACGGTCATCTGAGTTGAGGCGTGGACGTGTTGCTCAGGTGCCATGTAACGGATGAGAGCCGCGAGTCCGAGATCTTGTACGATAAAAGCGTCGGGGCGAAGGGGAAGCACCTCACTCAGAGCCTCAATCACGCTCGGCATTTCGCGTTCAAAGAGGAGGATATTAAAGGCGAGGGAGACCCTCACCCCGTAGAGGTGAGCATATCGTATCATCGCTCCCAGCTCGTCGATCTCCAGGGTTGGCGCTCTCCCGCGGGCGTTAAAGCCAGGCATACCGATGTAGACCGCGTCCGCGCCGTTATGAACAGCGGCACGCAGCATCTCCCACGTGCCAACCGGCGCAAGTATCTCTGGGTGTGACATGGTTCGTATTGTGTCTAGAAAGGTCTTGTAAGGCAAAAAAAGTTGGTCGATTACGAGAGCTTCTTCGCCTTCCCGGCCTTTATGTCTCTCGGGGCGTCTTTTTGTGGCTGTGTTTCCGACCGTACGAGTCGCTTTTGGCTCGCTTCAGTAGAGGTAGTTGAAGGAGCGATCCTAACGCTATCTGTGTTTACCGGCTCTGGGAGCGAAGCCGCAGGGATCCTCTCTGGGATAGGGGAGCCATAACGGATCGCCTCAGCGTGAGCGCGGTGGTAGTGAGCGGCCATAACATCCCACGTAAACCTCTCTGTTAGTCGCTCTGAACGGTTGCGCAGCGCGATGCGTTCCCGCCGATTGAGTTCACAAAATTTAAAGAGGTAGGAGCTTAGTTGCTCAATCGTATCAGGGGCGTTTTGACGAGAGCGGTTAAGAACGAGCGTTCCGTTCTGCAGGGCGTCGGGGACGTGGCGCTCAACGTAGGCGCCAAATCCACTCAGATCCGTTGTTACCGTTGGGAGTCCCAAGGCGAGGCACTCAAGCGGGGTATACCCCCAGGGCTCGTAGTAACTTGGGAAGATACCCATGTGACACCCACGCACGAACTGGTCGTAGTCCAAGCTAAAGAGGCTTGAGAGGCTGATAAAGTCCGGATGGAACACAACCTTGACTGGATCTCCGGGCGCATTAACGAGATTTCGGTGTCTCAGATGCCGAAGCACGGGGTCCTCAGCGTCGTTAGCCATATCGTGAGTGACGATCGGAGGCCACTGCGTGGTTTTACGAGCGGCCATCGATCGTTTGAGACGAACCTGCACATCGTTGGAGAGAAGGTCCTCTAAGGTTGGCATCCTTCCCCGTGCGGTGGCTTCCAGGATTTTTTGCGAGAGGGTTTGTTCGAGATCTCGGCATGTCGCTTTCAGATCCTCAAAGCGGAGGTGATTCTGAAGGGAGGTAACGTTAAGACTCTTCGTTTCGGCGCGAGTGATAATAAACGCCACGACGGTTGGAGGTTTCGGAAGGCTCTTGAGGCGCTCGTTTAAGTGGTAGAGCGACTCAATAAATACATCCATTCCCTTATTAAGGTATTCGTAACGCCCACTCGTAAAAAAATAGAGGGTGCGGTCGAGATCGAACGAGTAGCTTGGGAAGAAGTGCCCCATCACAAACTCGTGGATCCTCTCCTTATATTTGAGGTGGAGATTTTGGAACTCATGGAGCGCGGTGAATTGGTGAGTGTTGAGCCCGTTCGGGAGCACAAAATCCGGTTTTCTACCGAGGAGGTGTTCAGCTTCGCGAGCGGTTACTTCACTTACCGTTGTGAAGATGTGGGCGGAGTGGGTAGCGGCGCGCTCAATCGAGTACTTGCTCCAGATCGTATAGTAACGGGCGGCCTGATCGGGATTGATCCACGGGAGGTTTGAGTAAAAGTTCGGGTCATTTGAGGCGATATAACGGCCGAGCAGGGTCGCGTGTGTGGTAAAGACGGTAGAGATGGGAACACGGAGGTGCCTTAGGCGCGGAATCGCCGTTCCAGCCATCCACTCATGAAAGTGAGCCACGATCTTGGGCTCAGGGTTTGCGGTAGCGATGGCTTGGAGGAGCTCTGTCACCGCGGTGCCAAAAGCGACGACAGCATCTACCTCGCCGTCCTGACCTTCAATCGATATCCCGTTGTCGTGCCAGAGGAAGTATTTTGTTTCGGTGAGAGAGTTGTAACAGCTCTGGTAGTCCAGCAGGATCGTCTGCGGGTGACCATCGATTAACCAGTGACCGTAGTGGCATATAATCCCCTTGGAGGCGAGCGCTTGAATGGACGCTCGGAGAAGGTCCGGAGGATCGCTACGCTCGAATTCAAATGAGCTGGTGTGGTGGTTGTATGGGCCTATTAAAAAGTAGTTATCGCCCCAGCGGTCGACCATGCTTGGCGCCTTGGTCTTCATCACCGTGTAGATCCCCCCGATCTGGTTACACACCTCCCAGGCGCATTCAAAGAGGAGGCTCGATTTGTAGAGATCCGGAAGATTCATGACGGAAAAGATGGTCGTAACGCCCCGCCTTTATAGCATACCTCTCCACCGTAAATCGATCGGTTAGGGGGTATCCGGATTTAGGGGGGTGATTTTTAACCTAAACTTCACAAATTTTATTACACTCGAGGCGTGAATCGGTGTTTGAGAGTGGCGCTAGCCGTCATTCCACGGGATCAGTTCGGGCTGTCCCGGGGTGAGGCGTGATGACACGCGTTCAAGGAGTAGGGTGCACCGCTTTTTGGTCTGGGCGCGCTTGGCCGCGATAGCGAGCGCTCGCTTTGAGCCCACGATGATGAGGAGCTTCTTGGCGCGAGTGACACCGGTATAAACGAGTTGTCGCTCAAGGAGGGTAAAGTGAGAATTGTCTATGGCGAAGACAACGCACGGGACCTCCATCCCTTGAGAGCGGTGAACTGTTACTGCGTAGGCTAGTGAGAGTTGGCCTATCTCTCCACGGGGATAATCTATGAGGCGACCATCCCATAGCTCAACGGTAAGCTTCTGCTCCTCCCGGTTTACTCCAACGATCGTCCCCATGTCGCCGTTAAATACCCCTGAGGGGTCGATCTTGTAGTTGTTCACCCGCTGGCAAACCCGATCACCGACGCGGAAGTCGTTCTCTCCTACCTCAAGGATCTCCGCCTCTGAGCGCGAGGATCGAGGATTGAGACGCTCTTGGATCCTTCTGTTGAGCTCAAGCGTTCCTACTGGTCCCCTGTTCGATGGCGTCAGAACGGCGATATCGGCCCCAGAGAATCCGAACTTCTTCGGAATCTGCTCAGAGACGAGGCTCTCTATCAGGCGGCCCGACTCCTCAGTGTCCTCGCGTTGGATAAAATAGGCATCAGATTTGGTTATCCCATCCGGTGTTGGGATGGTGGGGACCTCGCCCGTGTTGATCATATATGCCACGGAATTGATGGTCGATTCGTGAGCTCGTCGGAATAGCTTTGAGAGGGCAACCACTCGGAGATCCTTAGACCCCACCAGATCTCCAAAGACGCGACCTGGGCCCACGGACGGGAGTTGATCTTTATCCCCGACCAGTATCAGGGCGCATTTTTTTGGTATCGCGGCGAAGAGGTCGCGAGCGAGCATAATATCAACCATCGAGGCCTCATCGATTATGAGCGCGTCGAAGGGGAGGGGGTTGCGAGCGTTAAAGATAAAGTTTGAGGAGAATGGGTCAAACTTAAGGAGGCGGTGAATCGTGCTGGCAGGAGCGGAGCACACCTGAGACATACGTTGGGCCGCTCTCCCGGTTGGGGCCGCGAGCGCGAAAGAGAGCCCCGCTTTTTCAAAGAGGATCGTGAGGGCCTTAATGATAGTTGTTTTTCCGCATCCCGGCCCCCCGGTGATTATGAGAAGTGGATACGTAGCCGCGGATTCAACGGCCACCTGTTGTTCAGGGGAGAGTGTGACTCCAAGACTGCGCTGAGCCTCTTCGATGCACCGTGCTATCGCCTCGGGGTTTATCCCCTGATGCGCGCGAGGTTCGGTACGTTCCGCTATAAAGCGAGCAACCGCATCCTCCGCTTGATCGTAGTGCCTGAGAAATATCCCATCCCGGTACACTACCAGCTCGTTCTCAGAGAGGAGGGAGTCAAGGTGGTCACCGAGATTCTCCGTCTCATCGATTCCGAGGAGGGTCCGAGCCCTATCAAGCAGCACCTGTCGAGTTAGGAAGCAGTGCCCATCATCTGCGCCCTCTTCAAGGGCGTAGTAGATACCGGCTCGGAGCCGTTTTGGGTCATTGGGTTTAAAGCCGACGTTAAGCGCGATAGTGTCGGCCGTTTGGAATCCGATCCCACGAATCTTTCGGGCGAGGATGTAGGGATTTTTGCTAATAGTGGCGACAGTATCGCTTTTAAACGCCTCGTATATCTTAACCGAAAGGTTCGGTGAGATCTTGTGTTCAACCAGAAACCTTACGATCTGATCAAATTCGCTCTGTTGAGCGAGAGCCCCTTGCAGAAGTTCAGCCTTCTTCCTTCCGACTCCAGTGACCTTGGCGATCCTCTCGGGATCGGATCGAATTATCTCTAGGGATGAGCTCCCGAACTCCTTAACGATTCGTTGGGCGGTCTTTTTTCCGATTCCGATTATCAGACCACTTGAGAGGTAGCGTTCGATCCCCTCCGAGGTGGAGGGGGGAGTCTCTGTGAGGGTGTTTAGGGTAAATTGGCGACCAAATTTCGGGTGAACAATAAAGGCACCAGTAATCATGACGTGCGAACCCACCCGAGCGTGGGGACAGATACCGACCACGGTGAGGCGATCTTTCGAATCGTCGGGTGTGACCTGAATAACTGAATAGCCGTTCTGAGCGTTTCGGAATGTAACGCGATCGACGGTACCCTGGATCGTCTCTGATTGAGGTGCGTGCTCCTCGTTCATTAGTCGAGCTTTTTAAGACCGTGCCACCAACTGGAAGACGAGATGCTAGGAAGTTGTTGTAGAAGCTCTTTGGCCGACTTCGTCTTTATTCTCATCTGTGCCGCCTGAAACCACTCAGAGGCGTCACCAAATCCCTGCTCGATGTATTCCCTGGCTCTAACGGCTAACTCAAGGAGGTCGGCATCCTTGGCTATGACGCCCGCCTGTGTGGAGCGGTCCTCAATTTGGTGCCAGAGGGAGAGGACCTCGTCCCCCACGTCCCCGAGACGAGATACTTGATCGCGCACCGCAGCCGTCTCATCGACACTAACGTATCGATTGGCGAGTTTGTGGAGGTCTCCGACTCGACACTCTCCGATATCGTGGAATATCAACATCGCCGCGACCTCATTGGGGTCCTTGTACCCCTCCATCTTAGCGAGAACCCACCCGATCTGGGCCGCCCTAAGGGAGTGATCCGCAACACTTTCCGGGTGCTCAATCCCCAGAAGGCGCCACCCCTCACGTTTGACCCGTGAGAGTTGCCCCATCTCGTAGAAAAACTTAAGGATCTCTTTCGACTGCATGGGCGTAACGGTAGCAGAAGCCTTGGCGGAAAACCAAGCTCTTCTTACGCTTCTAGGGGAGGAAATCTTGATCTAAGGAGGAACTTAGCGTATTTTCCCCCTCTCGAATTAGAGAGTGCGCTAGTAGCTCAGTTGGTAGAGCAGGAGACTCTTAATCTCTTGGTCCGGGGTTCGAATCCCTGCTGGCGCACCAGTATTGCTTCTACTCAAACCTGGCGGAGCCAGGATTTGAGTGACGACCAGGGGGTGCCCCCCTGGCCCCCCTGCGCTACATTTTCTACCCAAAGCTTTTTTCTACTCAAACCTGGCGGAGCCCCAACACTGGTCCCAACACTGGTACACCCCAACTTTCTTTGGTCTGACTGACTCGCACCCCTCCCCCAACTTTTTGTGGATTGAACGGAAACTTTTGCACGGTGGTGCCCGATTATGAGGAACCATGCGGCGACGAAGGATGCTCCGAAGTAAGAAGATGTACGATTTGTGCTTCCGATCCCTGCGGGGGCTTCCTCTTCCTGCCCGAGCGCCCCCAACACTGGTACACCCCAACTTTCTTTGGTCTGACTGACTCGCACCCCTCCCCCAACTTTTTGTGGATTGAACGGAAACTTTTGCACGGTGGTGCCCGATTATGAGGAACCATGCGGCGACGAAGGATGCTCCGAAGTAAGAAGATGTACGATTTGTGCTTCCGATCCCTGCGGGGGCTTCCTCTTCCTGCCCGAGCTCTGACGACCCTTCTGATTGAGAGCATCCTTGGTCGGCTCCTTGCCTCAGAGGGGGTAGTCGTTTGCGGTTACCTCTGGATGAGTAACCATGTGCATATGCAGTTATTCTCCCTAGATTGCACCGCTCTTACCCATTTCCATGAACGTCTCAAGAAGCGCCTGACCGACTTCCTCAAACGGCTCCTTGGGATCTCACAACTAAGTCTCTGGGATAACAGGACAACTATCGGAGAGGTCCTAGACCTTGAAGCGGCTATAGCGCGAGTTGTCTACACCTACCTCAACCCCCTCCGTGCGGGGCTCTCTCGTTCAATTGATGAGTACACGGGGTGTAACACCTGGAGAGAGTTCATGTCAGCTCCCCCGGATGTTAATGCAATGATTGAAAAGGAGGTCCCCTGGATATTTGCAACTGACATTGAACCTCTCTCCAAGGGGAATCCATCCCTCGCGGAAGAGCGCAATCTGATCAACTCAATCGAGCAACAAGCCTCCACCCGCCAACGTAACATAATTCGGGTGATGCCCTTTAAATGGCTTGAGGCGTTTAAGATTGTGGACCCGGCTGAAATCGAGAAGATCCGTCAAAGGATCATCTCCGAGGTAAGACAGGAGGAATCAAGATTGGCAACAAAGAGAGTTCCTAGCCGGTGTCATGAGGGATTTGTGGTAGACGATTCGTACATCCCTAGAAGGAAAGAGAGAAAGGTATTCATGTACGCTTCCACTAGAGAGCTTCGCTGGGCATTCCTTAACGCATTTGACCGATTTGTTAGGCAGTGCTGTGAGTGTTATCGGCTCCTGAAGCAAGGCGATCGGGATCCCCCTTGGCCGCCTGAGTGCTTCAAACCTCCTATTCCCCGATTGTGTAACGCCATCTGATGCTTGGTGCTGGTGGTGCGTGGGGCCACTTGTGGCACCCCTACGACTAAAGCACGAATTTCTGACTCTCTTGGTAGTCACATTACCCTCTGACCGACGTGTCAGTCGGCGTTGAGCCTGAACAGGGTGCCCCTTGGTTCATCACTATGACGGTCCAACGAGCGGTTAATTAGAGCATTGAGAGTCGCTTAGACTAGTTGGCCTGTACCAATTATTGGACTCACCAGTAGGTGTTCCTCACGTAGAAAGTTGGGATGTACCAATGGTGGCCTACCAATGGTGGCCTGCACCAATTATTCGCACGACCGTCACACGCGGCCCTCGGCACGGTCAGCGGTTGTTGAAGAACTTCCGCAGGGCTTCGGCGGCCGCGTCGCGGGAGCTGTCCGCCGACGTTTTGGCGGGAGGAGGCAGGATGCCCGGCGCAGACCGGGAAGCCTTCGCCGCTTCAACTCGCTTGGCCGCGTTGTCCGGCTTTGGAGGCGCGCTCGGGTCCGACGCTGAGACGTCGCCCTTGGCGCCGGCAACCGCCGGCTTCGCACACGACACCTTCAGTTCCAGAGCGCCGACGCGGACCAAGTCGCCATCCGCGAGTTTCGTCTTTTCCTTGATGCGCACGCCGTTGACAAACGTGCCGGTGCGGCTGCCGAGATCCTCCGCCCACGCGTCGGCAGGGCCGACGTGGATAACACAGTGCCGCCTGCTCACATCTTCACTCAACGGCCGAACATGGCACTCCTCGGCGCGGCCGATGAGCAGCGGGCTACGCTTCACGGGAAACTCCCGGCCGGCGCTCTTGCCCGACGCCACGATGAGCTTGAGCTCGATGATAGAGCTCGGAATCGTCTCCGCGACATCCCGAGAGCCGTCGCTGCTTACGACCCGTTTGGAGCCAGGATCGACTCCGGGTGACCTACCGTCTGCATTGCCGCCTGCTCCATCCCTGTCAGGTCCTTGAAGACAACGGAAACCATCGCTACCTTGGTTAACGCCAATTTGCCCAAGCCCCTGCCGCCCTGCCATAAATCCACTTTGGAAATCCTACCGGTGCCACCTAGTTTCACACCGACCACACGGATTATGGTAAACCTAAATTATTCAGTGCGTTAATCAAACGATTATTTATGAGTACATCGCTACTTATATTTAGCCCCACGATACTTCCGCGCCTTTAGCGACTGATCCCTATCGCTCTCTTGTTGAACCTTATCAATACAATAGGGAGCAGCTAGGGGCTATTTCTGATTGAGCACGAAAAGCTGCGCTCGAGAAACAACGCTACGGTCTAGAATTATCTTTGGGATCGTGTTTGAGCCGGTGGCCGCATACACTCTTTCAAAGAGATCGCGACCGTGTTGGTCCTTTTCGATATCAAGCCTCGCGTACTTAATACGTCGCTCGACTAGGGTCTGCTCTAGGCCACGGCACGCCGGACACCAATCGGTCACCAGGGCGATTATGCGAGTTGATTCCGGTTCACCGATCGTCGCCAGAAACTTTACTCGCTCACCCTCTGAGGCGAAGATCTCTGTCGGGATGAGAGCTCTGCCGGCGCTAAAGGCTAGAGCCACGGCCACGAATGCATATATCCCGTATCGATACACCAATTCTCCAGCCCGGTGGAGGGGCGGCGCTTTTCGTGTGCGAGACGGTTCGGGAGTGATTCCTCTCTTCATAGCGACGTGCGGGCATCAATTGATCAACGCCAAGATAGATCAAACCAATCTTGTCAAGAAGAGAGCCGCTTAAATTTTTTTAAAAATCATGGCGTCTTTCCTCCAGATTTATTCTTTCGAGAATGCAGGAGAGCTTTTATAATTTCGCGCATGAATCTTGCCGCAGTTTTAGAGAAGTACGCTTCCCAGCAGAGTGATGTAGTTGAAGTTGCTCAACCTAGCGCCACAAATCCCCAAGTAGCCCAGCGCCCAAGCTCAGAGGCTTCCCGTTTGGAGGGAATGTTAAAGGACGTAGAGGATCTTAGTTCACTCTCTCCTGAGCTTATGGAGCGGGCGATCATCGAGAAGTTTTGGTATCACGTGACGCCCTTTCGAAGCGCGTTGATGCGGGTGCTGGAGCTGCCGGTTGATTCGCGCATCCTTGAGATCGGGTGTGGCGCTGGAAACCTAACCCGCTATCTCGGGGAGCAGGGGTTTCAGGTCGTTGCCCTTGAGACGAGCGAGGAGTTGGTTGAGTGCGCGCGGGCGAGGTGTCGAGACCTCTCAAATGTTGAGGTAGTGCATGGATTCGTTGAGTCCGTCGTGGGGGATGATAAGTTTGATTTCGTCGTATGTGTCGATCCGCTTCTCGTTACGAGTGAGTATTTTAACCCGGGCATCCAGCTCTTCTCTCTATGCCGGAACCTTTTAAAAGCTACCGGCTCGTTTATCTTGGCTGTGGGTAATCCGCTCTTCGCCCCCGCTGGTGGTCACGTTGAGGAGTCCCAAGATTTCGTTCGAGGGAAGGGTGCTCACCTTGAGGGGATTCGACAGTCTCTCTCAAGCGCTGGATTCATGGGGTGTGAGACCTTTATAACATATCCCAATCACGCCGCCCCGCAGCTCTTGATTGAGCCCAGCACCGCTCGGGCGAGAAGGATCCCGTGGTCATCGATGGTATCAGATCTCTATAGGTCCTCAGCGACGACTCGCGATGAGGTTGAGGGGTGGTTGCGAGCTGTCTGTTCAGAGAAGATCGAGCATGCTCTAGCTCCGGGATGGCTCATAGTCGCTCATGCCCACGCCGTTCACTCCGTTGTCTGGGATGGTTGGGCCGTGAAGAGTTTTGAGTTGGCGGATGGAGTCTCTGGTGTGGAGGAGCTCGTTGATGAGCGGGGGTGCTCCACGACAAAGCTTCCTATTCCTGATGCTCGCCTAGCGACTATTGTTAGGGATTTCTCTCGCCCCCAAGTAAACTCAGTCAAGGATTACAAGTTCTCTCTCCGCGTGGCTGATGGTCGAATAGGTGAGTTGACCAAACGGGAAAACGCTTTACAGACGAGCTTTTCTGATTCTGAGAAGCGCTGGAAGAGGGACTTGAACGAGGCTCGTGAGACCAAACGGGTTCGTGAGGCTGAGTTAGATCTCGTGCTCAAGCAGTACCACGCTATCGGTGTGATGTGTCAGGAGATGCGTCAGGAGGGTAAGGCCCTTCGGGATATGGTCGCCGATCTAAAGCATAAGTATCAGACGTCAGAGACGTGGGCGTCAGCGTTGGCGGGTCGTGTCGCGGATGCCGAGACTGAATTGGCTTCCGTGAGGTCGTCGCTCACGTGGAGAGCGACCGCTGGTCTCCGATCGCTCAAGAACTCAATTCGGGAGTTCCTCTTTAGTTGAGTGAGAGGGTGTCGTTCCTGCCAGGTTGACCTAGTCGAAGTCAACCGATGGGCCGAGCGTAAATCCGGTCTCCCCAATTTGGTTGTCACCTTGTGGTTCTGGGTAGACGTAGTCCAACTCTATATCCCGCGGAGTAGGGGAGGATATCGAGAGGTCTAGTTTGGCATAACCGCCTTGCATACCGTTACAAATGGTAACGATATTCCGATATACCCACGTGCCTGGCTCTATCGGAACGACCTCGGGGTGAGATGGCGGATTGCCTTGGTGACCTCGGATGAAGAGGGAATGCCCGCCGATCCTTGCGAATTGATCGAAAGCCGCGTGCGAAAAAGCGACCCCGACATCCCCCCGATGTAGGTTTGGACCCACCCGGGTTAGTGACGATGGCTCGTCCAGAGTGGGATTTAGGTCGCTCCAGGAGATATCTTCGACTAATAGATTGAATTCACGCGACCAATCCCTCTCCGCGTTAAGAGGAGTGAGGTAGGCGAGATCGACGAGGGAGGGGGTTCGTGTCTCTTCAGTTCGCGGGGTTTGGGCGAATAAGCCGTGAACGGGGAACCCCGCGTGGGAAGCAAAGAGCCCGTTTGTCGATGAGATCGACTTTGGCAGTGACTGGAAGATCTCGTTGTACATCAGCCACACCGCTCTCCGCCCCTGGATTAGCTTCTCCTCCCCGTTTGGTGGCGTGGGATCTTCCCATCCATGCGTGCCAAAGTATCCGCGATCTGAGCAGAAACGGATCAACTCCTGGACCGATGGCGCGTCGACTTGCCCGACCTCTTTAAACGATTCCCGGCGTTGGACTAGCTCTTGAAAGAATCCATTTTCCCCGGCCATCTGTATACCTGGTTCGAGTTCGTGGTTACCCGGGAGAATGATTATCTGTCGGGAAAAACCGTGGCGACACTTTAATTCAAGAAGAAGCTCCAAAAGGAGGGAGCCGGTGGCGCTTCGGTCAATCATGTCGCCCAATATGCAGAGGTAAGGCTGATCGTCCGGATCGTTCTTCAGCCACCGTTCAATCAAACGCTCCTTATCGATCAGCGCTGCGACGTGATCGGCCCGCCCTTCGATATCGCTCATAAAATAAGCCACCCCTTTTGGCGGGAGGAGAGCGAGCTCCGCGCTTTGAAGTGAAGTGCCGTCAACACTGGGCTGGTTTCGGCAGGCGAGGAGGTGCTCCCGAGATTCTAAGAGGAGTTGCGCGGACTCGGCCAATCCGTACGTCTTACACTTCTCAAGAAGTTCTGAGGCGCTCGTCACCTTGACTGCTTGGATGGGCTGAATAGTTGGGGGAACGGCGGGGAGACTCTGGGTAAGGTCATCGGGCTTTGGCCCTGCCACAAGAGAGGGGGAGGAGAAGTTTGTATCCACCACTGGTGCCGATCCAGCCATGGCCTCCAGGATAGCACCGAGGTAGGGCCTAACCAACTGATGTTTGGTTGAACACCCGCTTGAGAGGAGTTAATGAGCTAGAAAGAGGAGATTTTTGGAGCTTAGGAGGCGCCTCTTCGCTGGAAGATATTATCGTAGAGTCTGGGCGTCGTCGGTTTAATCAAGAGAGCCCCCGGTCGGGAAAGTCCGAGAATATCCCGTCTACTCCGATCGTTCGCATAGCCGCGATATCTGATGGCTCGTTCACCGTGTACACAAAGACTTTAAATCCCGCGTCTTGTAGCGCGCCCACTCGTTTGGGGGTAACCGTCTCTAGATGCAAGTGAACCGAGAAAGCCGCGATCGCTTTCGCCTGCTCGATCGCGTTTATGGGATAGCCGTAGAGGAGCAACGCGCGGGGAATTGAAGGAGCGTTCGTAATAAAAGTCGATAGCTCCTCTTGATCAAAGGACGATACGAGGAAGGTGTTCGGGGACCACCCCTTCGAGACTAAAGTATTGAGGTATTTTGCTGTTCTCTCCCCAGTGCCTCGACCTTTTAATTCAAGCTGTATGCGGGCCTGCCCTTTTATTATCGAGAGCACCTCAGAGAGGAGTGGGATCTTTTCCCCCTTTCCGACATCAAGTGAGCGGAGGGACTCCAAGCTTTGCTTCTCGACCACACCACTTACACCCGCGCGACGGTTCAGGGTTCGGTCATGGAATACGATCAGCTCCTCGTCTACGACCCGTAAGTCGCACTCCACCCAGGTGGCTCCCAGCTCAAGTGCCTTAGAGAAGCTTCTAAGCGTGTTCTCGGGTTCGTACCCCGAGGCTCCCCGGTGGGCTATGCAGGTGAAGGGTGGAAGGGCGAAATTGGACATAGGATTAGTATATCCTGGAGGTTTAGGTGCCAACCAGGGGGGTTCCCGTGTGGTTTTTCAGCCGAACTTGGACTATGGTGAAAGGCATTGTTTTCCGGATAGTTGACCCGAGAAGAGAGATTTCGTGGTAGACTCTCCAGATGTGCCCGGCCCACAGGATGCCGGTTGTATGTAGCTCGGCTGTATGGTTAACCCTCACGAACCGTCCCCCTTATTCCCGCATGGTCGATGGCTTATGTGTCGACCAGAGGACTACGACGTCCGATACCAGATTAATCCTTGGATGGATGTATCAAGGACTCCAGAGAAGGCGCTCGCCGCCGCGCAGTGGACGAATCTTCACCACCATATTGTAAGGCTCGGGGGGTGGGTTGAGTACGTTAGTCACGCGACCGGTTGGCCTGATATGGTCTTCACAGCCAACGCTGGATTGATCCGGGGGCGCAAGGTAGTCCTTTCAAAGTTTCGCTACAAAGAGCGGGCTGGGGAGGAGCGCTATTTCAGGGAGTGGTTCGAAGCGAGAGGTTTCGCCGTTTCTGAGGTTACGCGTGGTACCTTCGAGGGAGAGGGAGACGCTCTCTTCGCGGGAGAGAAGCTCTTCTGCGGATACGGATTCCGCTCGGAAACGGCGGCATACGAGGAGATAGGCGAGATATTGGGAATCAAGGAGCTCATACCCGTCCAGCTCCAAGACGCTCGCTTCTATCATCTCGATACCTGTTTCTGTCCACTCACGCCAAAGCTTGCTTTGATCCATCCCGGGGCTTTTAATGCCGAGGATCTGGCGCGAATTGAGCGCTCAATTGAGCTCATTCGGGTACCCCCAGAAGAGGCGGTACACTTTGTGTGTAACGCGGTGGTGCTTCGAACCGACGTGGTGCTTCCAGCTGGATGTCCACGCACGTACGAGGCGCTAGCGGAGCGGGGCTATACGGCGCATCCGGTCGCCTTAAGTGAGTTTATAAAAGCAGGAGGGGCCGCAAAGTGTCTCTCACTCAAACTAGATAACGAATAGCTATGGGGCGTTGTAGAATTATCTCAGTAGCGGGGGGAACCGCGAGCGGGAAGACAACGCTGGCTAGGGACCTTCAGCGTATTGGTGGACCTGAAAGGGTTCAGGTGATTCCGCTCGACGCCTACTATCGGGATTGGCCGAATCTCCCCCTCGAGAAGAGGGCGCTCAACAACTACGATCATCCGGACGCCTTCGAGGTTGAGCTTTTACGTAGTCACGTAAGCGATCTGCAAACCGGGAAAGGGGTCGATATCCCGGTATATGATTTCGCTCTCCACGCCCGTTCGATGTCGGAAACACACTCTATTACGGCGACAGATGTGGTTATCGTCGAGGGTATCTTGGCGATGCACTTCCCCGTATTACGGGAGGTATATTCTTACTCGATCTTTGTTGACGCTCCGGATCAGCTCCGATTTGATAGAAGGCTTTCACGGGATGTTAGAGAGCGTGGTCGTACTGAAGAGTCGGTGCTGAATCAGTGGAATGACACGGTACATCCGATGCACATTCAGTTTTGCGCTCCCACACTCTCTCTAGCTTCAGAGGTCGTCTCGGGAGAGAAGTGGGATGATACTATGATCCAAGCGTTGTGGGGGCGAATCGTCGCGGCGCTTGAGTAGGTGAGGGCGCCATATCCTTGCTATGATACGCGCTCGCTCACTTAAAACGCCTCACGCTCTCGACGCGTAATGTCCTCTAAGTTTCCTCGACGCTCGATTACTCTAGCGGTCCCGTCCCTATGCAACAACACCGATGCCGGGAGATTCATTGAGTTGTACTCACTTTTCATGGCGTGACTGTATGCGCCCACAAGCCCCATCACCATCAGATCTCCGAGGCGTATCTCAGGAAATCCCCTCGGTAGGAGCTCCCCATCCTCTCCCCGGGTGAAGATATCGCCCGACTCGCACAGGTAGCCGCCGATGACATATTCAATCTCTCCCATGAGCTCGCGCCGATCCGCGGCGACTAATGCGAGAGGGTGGTAGCTGCCGTACATCGCTGGGCGTGGGTTGTGATTGAATCCGGTGTTAAGGAGAGCGAAGGTATACGCGGGAGTGCTCTTGATGTTCTGAACCTCAGCGATCAGGTGACCTGACTCCGCCACGAGGTAGCGACCGGGCTCGATCTGAAGTTGTACCGATTGACCGTACTCTCTCGAGAAATTCTCGAAACTCTCGGTGAGGCGCGTTCCCCATTCGGCGAGCGGCATCGGCGTGTCGGTCGCTGGATTATAGACGATCGGTAAGCCCCCTCCCAAATTGACGAAGGTGAGGTTATCAAATTGGCGAGCGACTCCGAGCGTAAGGTCTTTTATCCGCAACCAGTGAGCGAGATCGGTGCCTGATCCGATATGAGCGTGAATGCCGATCAGTTTGAGACCATACTCCTTGATGATAGCGCGCACCTCATCCATTTGGTCGATGTAGATCCCGTGCTTGCTCGCGGGGCCACCGGTGTTAACTTTATTGTTCGCCCCGTGCCCCTCCCCGGGGTTGATCCGAACGGAGAGGGCGGCCCCAGGTTTTAGTCGCCCTAAGAGCCTCATCTGATCGAGAGAGCTGCAGTTCATTGAGACGTTCATGGCGAGGAGCTCATGAAAGACCCCCTCTGACGCGCTCTCTCCCGTGTAACCGATCTGGCGCGGCTCAAAGCCAGCCATAATCGACCTCTTCGCCTCGTTGAGAGATGACGCGTCGATCCAAATACCCTCCTCTCTAATTATTGAGAGGATCGCTTGGAGTGTTAGAGCTTTGCAGGCGTACCGAATAATCGTGTTCGGATAGGTGATGGAGGCTTTTAGCTCCCGGCACTTTTGTCGGATTACCTCCTCCTCAAATACGTAAAGGGGAGTGTGAAACTTTTTAGCGAGGGATCGTACGAGATCAGGATCGAGTGTCATGCTCTGAACCTATCTTGATCTCCATTCGCGATAAAGGTGTGTCCGAACGCGCCGGATTTCCCCCGACCGTTGCGTTGTCGAGGGAAGTGAACCGGTTGGCGAATGGGCGCTTAAGTAGCTGATAGTAAACAGATGTCTCAGTAGCTCAAGTGTTACACATTTGTGATCTTCTCGTAACCGTTCTGGGACCCTCCTCCTCCATAAACTTTTCAGGTTCGTAACTAATTGATGTGGAGGTTGTATGAGAAATGTAATTCGAATCGGGTTAATAACTTTCGTTGCTGCCCTCGGCGCGTTTGATGCTCAGGCCCAGGTTCAGGGTGGCGGCCCCAAGGATAGTGAATCAATCCGCGTAGTGCTCTCCAAAATAAGTGGGCTAGGAACCGCCGATCACAACGCGAGCGCCAAGCCTGTCTCGTATAAAGGTGTTCGTATGATCGCTTTGACGGCGGGAGACCGATACTCTCTCGCTTCCAATGGTACCTTCGCGATTACCGATCAGGTGTCGCAGCTTAATTTTGTGCTTCCCTCGCGGCTTTTCTCCCTCTCCGTGCGTGAGAGCGTTTGTCTCGATAGGCTTCAAGGGATGAAGACGGCGGGGAACGCTTCCGGAAAAATGGAACTCTCCTTCAAGGGTAAGAAGCTAGCGAACGGCAACTACGTGGTGCTTGAAATACTAGGATGCGGTGATCTGGTAACGGCAGCTGCTCAACCGGGACAACCGATTCCAACTCCAAGACCCACGGCTACCCCAACACCGAGACCTACAGCTACTGCAACGCCGAAAAAGTAATGGTCTGGATCTTAAGCCCCTATGTCCTCACAAGGGCGTAGGGGCTATGACCCCTCCCTCTTTCTAACCCTCTCAAGAGCCTCCGCGACCTCCTCGTTCCCCCTCTCTGTATAGCGCATGGTAATTCGTACATCGCTGTGGCCAAGCGCTTGGGCGACGAGTCTTATGTCGTGGGAGTCATCGAGCAGGTTCGTCGCATAGGTGTGGCGTAGAAGGTGAGGATGGAGCTGTGTATCAACTGAGAATGAGCGAATAGCGCGCCACACGCTCTTCGGGCTCAGCTCAAAACTTCGCGAATCTTGGGCAGACGCGCCGTAGGTGCTGATGAAGAGGGGGAGTTGGGCATTTATCGCCGGGCTCAACTTGGAAAAGTACCGAGTGAGCTCGCGAGAGCGATCTTCGAGGTATCTTTTAAGGGGCTCGCGCATCTTCGATGTGATGTACACGTCACGAAAGTTTCTCCCTTTTGTTCTCACCTGACGTATCCAGTCGAGCTTCTCGCTCAATTGCGACATCTTGATGGTTCGTACCTCATCCGCGCGGAGCCCTGTATCGAGAAGGAGGTTCAAGAGTGTTTCATTTCGAAGTCGCTTGAAGGTTCGTTTTTCGGAGAGTGCTAAGGCGGCTTTTCCTCGGATCTCCTCAACTTCCTGCTTCTTGATCGACTTCGGTCTGCGGGTCTGTATTTTAGGGGGTTTAACGTCGCGGGCGGGATTCACAAAGCCAGGTATCCTCTCGGCGAGCACTCGACCCATATGTTTTAATGTTGCGAGCCTACGCGATACCGTTGTTGGAGCCTCTCCGCATCGGAGCGACTCATCGATGAATCGTTGTGTCGCAGAGAAGTCCCAATCGGCGACTTTAAGGAGGTCTATCTCCTTGGCCCGTTTGAAGCGTTTGAGGAACTCCAGGAACTTGTCCGTATCGAGTTGTTTAGCGCGGGCGGTGTGACCTCGTCCCTCAGCATAAAATTTTAGGTACTCAGTAATGATTGAGCCCAGGGGGAGCTTAGCTACCCGTTTGTCCGGCCGTGCCTCGGCAAAGAGATCTGCGACATCCTCACTCATATCCCTCTATTGTATTGCTAAACAGGAAAATGCCGCCAGTCGTGGCCTTTATGGGAGAAAGAGGGGACATGGCGAATAATCCTGGAAAAGATTAGACTTAGGGGCATGAAAGCGGACCCTTTTTCAACTAGTCCACTCAGCGAGGTCGTTAAAATCATTGAATCGGCGGTTCTTGACGCCGCGCGCTATCTTGATTCGGCCGCTACCTCCGGAGAGAAGCTTACGGTTTCGGTGAAAGCCGATCGAACCTTGGTGATGAACCTTGATCTTGAGAGTCAGCGCCGGATCCTCTCACAGCTTCCAAAGGAATTTCCAATAGTCGCTGAGGAAGATGAGTCCTCCCACAACCTCATCGCCGATGGGGGAAGCTACTTCCTCGTCGATCCGCTTGATGGAACGACCTCTTGCAAACGATTTCTCGGCCAGAGAGGGGGGCACGTTGGATACGGCCCACTCGTTGGTTTCGTGAGGGACGATGTCCTCTCTGTCGCCTCATTTTTCAGTGTGCCGCACGGAAAGCTCTTCACAGCCATTAGGGGGGAGGGGGTCTATATCTCCTCGCCTGACTTTTCTGAGATCGGGAGTCCAGGAGTTAGGAGTCGACTCACTCCGGCCGGATGCGCCTCCCTAGGGAGCGCCGGGGCGCTATTTTTTGTCGGTCACCACGGAGAGACGAGACTGGTTCAGCACCTCAAGAGCGAGAACGCGGTAGAGAACCTCTATCGTTTTGGTGGATTCGCGAATGATTGCTCACGCCTCGCGCAAGGGTTTGAGCAGATGAGTGTGCAGTTTTCGGTTAAGCCGTGGGATTTCTCGGCGGTTTTGCTCGCCGCGGAGGCAGGGCTTGAGGTGTGGCTTGATCCTCTTCAACGCCGTATCCCGCTTGGTGAGTGGCGTATGGAAGCTAACAACCCAATCATAATCGCTCACCGTGGCATTCGAGAGGAGCTCTTCAGTGTGATTAGTCGAATGAGATAAGGGGAGCACCGATGCGAATCGTTCGAATAGACGCTCACGCCCACCTCTACGACTCCTACTCAGTAGAAGAGTGGTGTCGGGCCGCCTTTAAAAATCTTGGAGGAGGAGAGGGGGCGCTTCCCCTTGTGATCGTAGTCGATCGTGAGGGGCAACACTCCCTCGGGCGTCTCCGCCGAGAGGCGCCAAGCTTCGCCGCGTGGCGAGAGCTCGGAAATGGTGGAGCAGGGGAGATAACTTTTGAGACGGGTTCGATGTTGGTTGTGCAAGGGGTCCAGTACGTAACCCGTGAGCGGATCGAGGTTCTCGGTCTCGGTATCCAACGGAGCGTTGGTGATGGCCTAGGGGTAAGAGACTATATCTCCGTGATTCAGAGAGGTGGTGGAGTTCCGTGCCTCCCATGGTCACCGGGTAAGTGGCTCGGCGCTCGTGGAAGAGGTGTTCGCGCGATCCTCGCTGATACCGCTCCCGGTGCCCTTACGGTTGGAGATATCTCGATTAATTTTTTGGGGAGCCCGCCGTGCTCCCTACTCCGTTACGCGCGCCGACGGGGCTTCTCTGTGCTTTGCGGTAGCGATCCCTTGCCATTCAAACAGGATCAGGGGCTCGTTGGAAGTTTTGGGGTTGAATTAAAGCTCTCGTCTCTTGGTGAGGGTGAACTCCCCACCTGGGAGCCGATTAAGAGCCTCCTGCTCTCGGGGGCTTCGAGCGCGGTGTGGGGAAGAGCGAACACACCGCTCAAAGCGGCGGCGCGGTTTTTTCGTGCTCAGGCACGGTAGTGCGCCTCCGATGTTAGTAGGAGCGAATTTTACCCGTTACACTTCTTATCGCTAAAGAGGGGGAGGATCATTTGAAGCCGGTCTTCAGCTGAGCGGAGAGGTAGGGAGCCAAGAGCGCCAGAGAATCGCTCTATTACCTTTGTGACCTCATCGCTCTTTGCCTGAGACACACCGAGGCCCTGGATAATCTTCGCGCCATCCTTACTGGCTGAGTCCTTGAGAGCCCAGAGGGTATTACCACCATCGACCAAGAATTGAGAGAAGTAAATCTTAGGCTCTATCTCTGTGGGCGGCGCATACGGCGCGCTCTCGGCGTTACCGGACCGTAGAGGAGTTATGTCTACGTTGTAGGGTTTGAACATCTGGTCGAAGGGTAGTAGCCGTTTAGCAGAGCACGGTACCTTCGATAGCTCTTCGGGAGCTACCGAGCAAAGGAACACCCCGTATACCTTTGCTTCCGATGCTTCGGGAAGGTGCACCTCATAGGTTCCCATGTTGGTTCCTTCAAATTTCTTCTCCAGTGGCTGCCCAAACACTACCACCCCGTCCTTCACGCCAAGCTCCTCAACAGATAGTTGGAGACGGAGTGCTCCGTTTGATGCCCTTAAGTCATTCAACACTAAATCGAGGTCGCCAAAGTTGCACACCTCAGATGGTTGGAGATCCACAAACACCTTTCGGGATTTGTTTTCTCCCTTATGAACAGGGGCTTTAAAGGCTCCCTCAACTTCAGCCTGAGCGGGGGTGACACGGGAACCAACGGTGCTGGTGATACCGAGCAGCGCAATGAGTACCACGGCCGTGAACTTATCTCTTCCCAACATCGCCAGCTAACCCCCTCTGTATCGTGAGATCCCCCACAAGTAGCCCGTCCGCGATCAACAATCCATCGTGTTCGCTACCACTGCGCTCAAGGATGAAGTTAATCACCGTAAGCCCAGCGCTCACCGGCTCCATGGTAATGGCATTGACCGTTACCTCCTTCCCGCTCTCATCGCGGAGCGAGTCACCAAGTACGAGGCTCTGAGCTTGCTTGAATCTGTTTGCGGTCACCACTGGATGTTCGCTTGACATGCGTAGCGTGCGCCCTCCGGCTTGTACCACCACCAGATCCTTCTTCTCCGGACCTTGAGAGACGGTTTTAACTTTAAAGCCACGTTTCAATGCCGGGTTCCAAAGTAGATCCCCAGCTCGAACATCTTCCACACCCTTCGTGCTCGTGCCGTCACCGAGAACAACTCGAACACCGGGGGGAAAGCAGCCGCCAACTGTGCGCACCTGTCCGCACACGAAGCACGAGTTGTGGTCCGCTGTGTTGAAGCCATCATCCCAACCCCACCCATTTCTGCCTCCGAGGTATCCGAAATTGTAAACTAGATTATTAACTAGAGGAGTCTTAACTCCCATCGTGTTTCGTGCGCACGACCAGCGGATCTTTCCATCCTTATATTTTTCCTCCATGGACCACCAGTTTACCACCGTGCTCTGGGCTTTGCTGCCATCAAAGTCCAGGTGTTTGCCCCAACTCGTACCATTTAGCTGAACTTCATCTATCGTTCTGCCGGCGCAGCAGTCAGGATTTCCAAAGTAAGGTGATGTGGGTGGTCGAGCGCAGGAGTCCGGAGGGACGGGTTGTACAGTTGCCGAGCATGAGCCTGTCACTTTAGGGACGGGACCGCGCACTACCTGGTTGAAGGTTGTCTCGGCGGTTTTTGAGCACGCCGCGTCAAATGTCAGGGAGCCTACGCCAGTAGTCCAACTTACCTCGGTATTAGCACCACTTCCGGCGGGACGGGTCACAACCACCGGTCCTCCAGTGGAGGTGACCGTCACTGAGCACTGATCTGTTAAACCTTTGCGAGTAGCCTGGAGCGAGCACGTCGGGGGGATCGGTGGCACTCTTTTTTGTCCGCAGTGAACCACCCCGGCGGGACCAAAACCCCAAACGGACACGGTTTGGGCCCTCTTTGGACATCCACGCGCATGATATTTAGTTCCGAATTGACCCGGAATCCACTCCAGGGCCTCAACCCAGGCATCCCCCTCTAGCGCTCTATCTAATCGGTACTGTTCGATCGGGGTGCCATCGATATCAGTTATGAGGGTTAGTTTGCACGAGAGTGAGGTCGGGGAGAGTCGCTCTATATCCATCGTACAACGGGGGGGGGCGACCGGGGGGACCGTGGCGCTACATGAGCTCGTATGGAGGGGCCCATTGACCCTCTGAGTGAAGATACTTTTGCTGATTGTGGGACACTCCGCCCTATATGTGAGCGAACCCGGCCCATTCCAAGAGACCGTTTGCGCTGAGCCGGGTATCTGGTCATTCGAAGTTGAGACAACCGGGCCGCCGGTGGAGGCCACACTTACTAGGCATTGAGCCGTAAAACCTTGCCGAGTTGCTGTAAGCGAGCACGATGGAGGAGGTGCTAACGTCGGAGTAATAGTCGGAGTGGGCGTCGGGCTCGGATAAGCCGCCTCTTCTGGGCTATGAGCGCTTGGAGATGGGGCGGCTACGCTAGCTTGGGGCAGTGAGGTAAGAGTAATCAGCACTCCGAAAATCCCCCCTAATAGAGTGCGTCTTGCGATTCTACTGGTGCAAAGTAGGTTAAGAGTCATTTTAGGAGAATCCCATGTCTTCTTTTTCGTTAGCGATCCCTGAAGAGTGCAGTCGGTCGAGAGAAAGAGGGGCTAAACGGTCTGGCGCCAAATTTTTACTTGCCCGGGGAGCCCCGATTGCGCCGGAGGAGGAGCCTGATATATTTTATCAGACGCCAGATCTCTTTTAAGGTTAATAATTCTGAGCGGGCTTGTACTTATATCGGTGCCTCGCGCTGGGGGGCGAACTGCGCCTGGGGGAGTGAAAGGAGCGGTAACTACTGCCCACACTTAACGGGATCAAAAACGGGTAGCTGAATCCTCACGCGATCATCTTTTGGTTCAAGCGGATAGGACTTGAGGGTATTCAATCGGGAAATGGCGGCTTCAGAACCAGGGGCACTAATTCCCACCTGAGAGGCGAAAGCGTTCAGTTTCTGAGTGTCTGATAAGGAGTTGTCGCTCAGGGAGACCCCATCAGGACCGATAGCAAGAATCTGATAAAAGTACACAGAGTCCTGTGAGGTATAGCCGCTTGTAGGATTCCGGTAGTCGCTTAAGATCTGGCTGATATCTCTGAACGCCTCCTCAGATTCCCGCGCGCAAGTTTTTCTCCCCGAGCTATCTTTGCAGATGACTAAAGCAAAGAGCTGAGGGGCTTCAAGAGATTTGATGCGGATATCAACCGGGTAACCCGTCTGCAAGATCTCATCCATGATTTTTTTTGGCTCATCGCGTGTGCCGGAAGTCCCTATCTCGGAAAGAATCTCGGAGGAGTACTCCCTTGTTCCATCCAGAGTTTGAAGCGAGAGGATTAGAGCTGAACGCTTCGAACGATCCGAGTACATCATATCCTGGCGAATGGCGTCAAAATCACCGAACATACAACGCTTTGGGATCTCGATGATGAGTTTAACCAATTCGTCGCTCATAAAATGATGGGCCGCCGGATCGCTGGTGCTTTGTGACGTCTCAGCGGCGCTCGCTGTAAGAGAGATGATAAGAAAGACAAGCGCGAATGAATATATCCTGCGAAAATTCGACATAGGAACGCTCCATGATAGCGGGGCCGACTTCATTTTTTAATCCCCTTCAGCTTGGGCCATACTTTGTTGAACGAAGAGATCCCCTGTTACGATCCCGTCAGCGATAACAAGGTGGTCGTAATAATCCTGGGAATCAGTTGCGAGTTGCATATTGAGTACTCTTTGTGATGGGATGATGGGGAGCTCTTCGATAGACGTGACTTCAGCATCGCGGCCATCTGGCTCACGGATCCTATCCCCCACTTTAAGGTCGCTTGCGGCCATCCATCCTCGAGAAGTAGGGAATGGATGTTGTTGAGTAACACTGACTCTTCTGTCGCCGATAGCCACCGCGATTATTGGTTTGTCCTCATTCGATTCAAGAAGGCTCTTTATCGCTATCGGAGCTCCGGTTTTGCCGCTCACAACCAGCTCTCCGGCTGAGAGATCCTCAAGCTTTTTCTGACTACCATCAGCCATCAGAATCTTAGTTTCCGGAACAAAGCATCCATCGATTCGCATAGTGGCGCATTTGTAGCAGTATTCACCCTTGCCATTCGCTGGCCCAACATCTTGTACCTGAGTACCGGCGAGGATCCAGGCGCCATTTACGCGCCCATTGAAGCGGTCATTCCATCTTTCCCACGCTCCGCCTACCTGTTTGATACAAACGCGAGCCACCGTTCGAAGGGTAGCCGCTGTCCAATTTTCATAACGATTGTATATCCGGTGCGTTCCTTTCAAGGCATATTCCTTGAGCTGCTCCGCTGGGGGCGGAGGGGTGTCAATGCAGCAGTCTGGATTACCAAAGTTCTTCTCTCTCGTATTCCTCCCGCAAGAGTCGATATTCTCCTTGGCTGTGCACGTTGTGGTACCGCCAGGACCTTTTACCGTTACAGTATAAGATGTTTCGCTACCGAGCCGTTGGGTGCACGTTACCTCACCTGATGAGGTGCCCACGGTCGAATCAGAGGAAGTAGATATTTGTTTTAAAGAAACGAGATTCCTGTTGTGAACTATCGCTTCGATGTAGAAGCGGTAGGTGCCAGGATCCTTTGATACCACCATCTTCCCTTGAGCCAGCTCCTGCTCCGTCGCGACTCTTGTTTGAAATGCTTCCAATAAGCCTGTGCGAAAGAAAACCTTGGTCGGAGCGATGGAATTTTTGGGGAGATCAATCTCCCTCTGATAGAACTTCTCAGCTGTTTCTACCTCGAAATCACCAGTCTCGTTTAATGTCGAGCTCCATCTGTGAGCCGTGAGCTGTGCCTTGGTGGCAGACACCGAGCCTGAGAAGGGAGTCCAATAGCTCTCGCTCTTCTCGATGTCATACTTTCCAGCGGACGAAACGGGGATCCGCTTCTTCCCGGCCGCGATTTCGTCTGGGGTCGCCGTGAACTGGGCTTGGCTCCCCTTTGTCCCGAGCTTGTATGTTCCCTTCACAGAGGTCGCCCCTTTCTGTGATATGGCTATATCCAAGTAAAGAGCGGGCGCAGAGCCCTTGGGTTGCAGTGAGCTCTTAGTCGTTTTGGTTATAAGCTCCCGCCATCGCACCGTAGCTTCGCCGACATCTGCCGAAAGCGCCACGGATAGTTTTTGCTTGTTAGCGGACTGACGCTCAACGCGAGTGTTTTCCCGAATGAGCTTTGCGGTTGCTTGTGTGGCGTTCACCTGGGGGATTCTTAGAGGATAGGGGTCTTCTGAAGCCTGAACGTTCACATCATTGCTGAAGCCATTTACCTGCGCATTTACAACGCAAGTTGTTGAGGCTTTAGAGGGTCGGGTGATGGTAAGGCTGCAGGTGGGGGCAGGAACCTGAGGAACAACGTCATAACAATTTACCGTGTCCCCATCTATTCCAACGAGATCGTATGAAAAGTGCGCGTTCTCAGTCTGCTTGCATTCAGACTCCAGGGTCTCTGTCGGACCACTCCACCTCTCAGGCGACTTGGTGATAGAGGTCCACGCCGAGTCAGTCCAACGTAAGCCGGAGCGGTAACGACGGGAGAGGTCACGCTGAGTTGTCGTTCCCTGCGTAAGTTTGAGGGAGACAAGACAACGATCCGATGTGCCTATTCGGTTCGCTTGTAGTTGGCACTTTACCTGTGGGATGCGTGTTACCGTGGATGAGCAGGTAGTAGTGGTTCCGTCTAAACCGGTTAAAGACGCTGAAAAAGTTGTCCCAAGGTTTCGAGGGCACTCCCCTTCGAACGATTCAGTTGTAGGTTGCAACAAAAGCTTTTTCTCGATGGCCACAAGAGTCGTCGCCGTGCCTGAGGGTGCCTGCTTGCTCAAGGCTCTCTGATTTATGGGTCCTCCTGATGATGAAAGCGATATCGCACACCTGCTTGTCTCGCCGATCCGACTTGCTGTGAGAGTACATGAAGGGGGTGGTAGAGGAGGGATATCTTTTTTGCCGCAACTTACACCGCCCGCGGGCCCGAATCCCCAGGCTGTTAGTGTCTGGGCCGCGGCTCGACAGCTACGTTCAAAAACCTTTATGCCGTACTGACCGGAGACCCACTGCAATGCTTCTTGCCATCCTTTGACCTGAGTCCACCGATCTATTCGATACCTTTCGATTGGGCTACCACCGAGCTCTGTTGTCAGGGTGACCTTGCATTTCAGGGGATCTGACGCTAGCCGTTCCGCTTCAATTGAGCACTTTGGCAGGGGAACCGCGGGCACCGAACCCTCGCAGGCTGATGCGGCGGTGGGACCCTTGACATGCTGAATGAATTTAGTTTGGCCCACTGTTTGACAGTTGACCTGCAAGTCGAGAGGCGCTTTGCCATCAAACGATTGCCACGGTCCGTTGAAAGTGCGTACCGGCGCCGAAGGATCCGCTTGGATAAGGGTATCGGTCCTGGTTGAGACCACGGGACCACCCGTTGATGTGAGTGTCAGCTTGCATTGGTTGGTATAGTCAATTCGACTAGCGGTTAAGCGGCAGGTCGGAGGAACTGGGGTCGGCGTCGGTGTCGAGGTGGGATTTGGCGTTGGAACGACAACTTGCGAGGTAATTCCATCCTCGGGGCTTCTTGCCGTCTGAGCGGAAACATCAAATACGAAGGCGGATTTTAGTGCACCCAGCCCCGCTACGGTGATGATAACCCGCAAAGCTCGGCCAGCTAGCGCTCCCTTGGATTTCTGCATTTTTCCGTTGCTCCCCACAGCCCCTTACTTAAGGGGATGTCCAACCCCAAGGGGGTATCGGCTCAGGGCGGATGAGAGCTTTAGGACTTTCGGCGATAATTGATGGGTATGCCTCCGGCTCGAATGGTTCGCAAGATCCACATTTGCGCAGCCAAATCAGAGGCCTATGTCCTGAATAGTGGTCCATTAGTTGATTGCCCACGGCGCTCTGATTGCTACACCGAAGGGTTCTTGTTGGCGCCTGGTGACGTAATCAATGAGTTGACCGGCTCACCTCACCACATAGCGTTCAAACAAGGGGCGAATCAAGAGATTGATCAGAAGATGCCCGGCTCCCGCAAACCCTAGCCCGAAAGCTATGGTGTGGTAGGGGAGGGGGAACTGAAGCGTATAAAGGAACGAGGCTCCGATGATAAAATCGATATTATCAAGAGGAAATAGATCTCTGCCTCTTGGTTTGCCCAGTCTGCGTTTAATAAAACTACTTACTATTGTTCCCGCGTTTGCTCCAATCGTAAGGCAGAGTGGCTTGGCGTCGTTTGTGAGGCCAATGCTCCATAAACTTCCGATAAGAATGGCCACATACAGCCCTTCGACTCCACGACCGGGCCCTATGACGGGCTTTGAATGCCACACCATTCCGTTGTCCAGCGGGATCATGTCTCCCTTGAGAACGAACATACCATAGAGGTAGATTGTTAGGTTGTATGTAATCGCGGGAAGAAAGAAAAGGAGGCTATCGATTGCGCCAGAAAATAAGTATTGAAGCCAATCCATATGCTCCGATGATCACACGAAGTAGGTAGTGAGCTAGTGAGTCCGACGTGGAGATTGCGAGGAGAATACATGAAATTCCTCCAAGAAGCATCATGCTCTTTCCAAAGCGGATCCAAGTGTGATCATGTATCTTCATAGCGCGGCCATCAAGTAAACTTGTAGTAGTCTAGCTGAGCCCATCTTTTTTAGCGAGCCGACCTTTGATAACTTACCTACTTTCAGATTGTCGTATGCTATTCCAGGTGGGCTCTTGTTGAGTCGAGCAGTGGAGGGTGCCTCCACCGAGGATCCAATCGCCGCAGTGAATTCCGATGACCTGACGGTCCGGGAGGAGATCGCCCAAGGTTCCCAAAACAAGGCGGTCTTTCGGATCGTTGTAAGTCGGCACAAGGAGCATATCATTGGCGAAGTAGAAGTTGAGATATCCCGCGGCCCATCGCGTACCATCGCAGTATCTGGGCTCAGGAAATGGAAGCTCAACCACCATGAGGCTCTCCCCCCGTGGACACCGATAGGCGCGGAGCACGGCTATATTCTCCTGCAGCTTCTCATACTGCTCCGAATCACTCTTCTCGGCTGACGCCACTACAACAACGCGTGGGCCGATGAAACGGGCCACGTTATCGATGTGCCCATGAGTATCATCCCCACTCACACCCCACGGCAACCAAATCGTATCCGCCACCCCGAGGTCTCTTGAGAAGATCTCTTGGTAGTCATGTTTTGTAAAACCTCTGTTCCTCTGCTGAGTCTCGGAGAGCAGGCACTCCGCTGTCACCATGGCGAGGCCGTCTCCGCTCACATCAAGCATTCCCCCCTCAAGGACGGGCGTCTCTTTTCGGTACTCGCCGCGCCTGAGAGGGATCCCCGTGGCTGAGGCGATGAAGGCGGGGACCCCTTGGTCGAGTTCCACCTCAGGGAGCGCTCCCCATCCGGTGAAGTGGTACGATACCCATTCGGGTGTGTCACCCCTAACACCGATCGGTCCGGAGTCGCGAAGCCATGACCGGTTGTACTCAGCTCGGTGGACGCGAATATCCCCCTCAATCTTTTGGCGAGTGAGACGATGACGGAGGTCGCGCTCAAGGCTCTCGTCCTTGCAAAGGATCTCTACCCGCTCCACCTTCGACACGTGGCGAATCAGTTCACAGAACGCCCAACGAACGGCGTCGAGCTTGCCCGGAAAATCGCTCTCCAGGTACGGCCACGCTATCCACGTGGCTCGATGAGGTTCCCACTCCGCTGGCATTCGGCGACCGGTCATGGCGCGTCCTGGTGAATACCCGTGGCGGACGCTCCGTCGAGGGGATCCCACGGCCTCTGGTCGCGTATCCCAAGTCGGGTGGCGAACTTCTCTTTAATCAAAAATTCCCCGGGGATGAGACGCCGCTCCTCAAGCCAAAGGTAGATCTTCTCAGCGGCCATGCGGTGAGCGATCTCATTCGGATGTCTGTCGACACCCGGAATGACCTGCAAGTGCTCAAGTGGTATCCCCTGATAGATCTTTGATATATCAAGAACTGGAACAGAGAGTGAGGTCATGAGTTGACCTACCTTCGCGTGAATTTCATAGAATGGGTATCTCTCATCCAACGGAATACCAAACAGCGGAAATACGACCGACACGATCGGCGTATTAGATTCCTTCGCGAGATTTACGAGTTCAGTCATCGAGCTTGAGAAGGGGTTCCATGAGTCGGGATTTGAGAAGAGATCCTTAAAGTAATCAACGTAGGCTCGGTGTGTGCCAGAATTGTGCAGACGGTTAAGGACGAATCCTAAGGTGCGCCACCGCTCGGCGAGCCATTTCGTGCCCCCAGTTAGCTTCAGAGGACCGAATCGATCCTGCATGTTCTCGGTAATCCCCGTAGGGCGATGGTGTTTAACCTCCGGGTCATTAAGCGTTATCTGAAGCAGTATCAGGTCTGCTCCCTCTGAGATAGCTCTCTTAGTTACCCCCACCTCATGAGAGGTCGAGTAGGCTGGGACCCCATAGTTTATAACCTCAAGCTTGCGATTCGTCCCGCTGACCCTCAGCATACTTTCAAGCTTGCTCGCGAAGGTGTCGGTGAATTGCATGTAGGGAGCGAATGAGAATGAGTCTCCTATGACGGCGATTCGAAACGTCCCCTCGGATTTCTGTTGCGAGTAGGGATATCCTTGCATCGTTGGAGCCCCTGGCGCTCGAAAGTAAAAGATCGGACGGTCGCTCCATGCGGGAGAGCGCTCGGTTTTTTGTGGGACAAAGAGACGAACGAATACCTCAAGTAAGGTGAGGGCCAAAAGCGTGCCGATCAGGGGAGCGGTGATTTGTAAGAGCACGCTCTTTGACCTCACGCATCCTCCTGTAACTCGGCGTGTCTCGCGACCAGGGGAATATCTACACGCGCCGCAACCTCATCATAGAGCTCGAAGAGCTGCCCCTCAAAAGCCTCCAGGGTGTAGAGGCGATCAGCTCTCTCTCGAGCCTTCGTCCCGATCTCCTTTCGAAGCGAGGGGTCTTCAATCAGGCGGGTTAATCCAGCGGCGAAGTCGTGAGGAGTCGTAGCGGCGAGGATCGCCACTTCATCGTCCAGGACCTGGCGGTGAGTTGGAAGATCCGTCGCTATGACAGCTCTGCCGGAGTGGAGGTACGAGTAAATCTTCATCGGGGTGTTGTTGCCCTTGATCCTCGGGGAAGCCAAAATATCAGCGAGCTCAAGGTAGTTTTTTAGTTGAGCGACCGGTTTCGGTCCAAGAAAAGAGACGCTCTCAGAGCACAAAAGTTTTTGTGCCTTCTCCCGGTAGTGTTCAATCGTTGACGGGGTACCCCCGATTATAACGAGGTGAGGGCGAGATGGATGGTTGGCGACGAGAGTAAACGCCTCAAGAAGGAGATCGATCCCCTGGTATGATTCTAAGTTCCCCACATAGAGGACGATCGATTGAGAATCCCCAAGCGAGAGCCCAAAAGCGTGGTTCCGGTCGGCACCTTCACTACTCTGGCTCGTCACCGGTAGGAGCGAGACGTCACGAAGTATGACGGTGTGAGGAGAGCCGTGACGCGAGGCTATCAGTGAGAGCGCGTCACAAACAGGCGCTACAGCGACACTGCCCCTGACCGCGATTCCCTCGAAGAAGTTCATTATCGGGTAGAGAGGCTTACACCACCACCACTTCTCCGTGAGCTGCATAGAGAGCGAGGAGTCCATGTCGTAAATGTAGGGGATGCCCCATACTTTCTTAATGAGCCAAGCGATAAATACTGATTCCTCAACGGCGTGAATTACCGAATATTGGCTCGATCTACTCTTGAGAACCAAAGAGAGCGCCACAAAAAGAAAGATGATGTCACACGCTAATTTCTTAAGAGATATCCCGGGGCGGATACCTTTAAGAAACGCTGGAGTAGGGATGCGAATGATCCTTACGCCTGGTATCTCGATGGACTCCCCCTCGCCGTAGCAGAGGAGATCGATAACTGGGGTCTCAGTTTCGGAGGCGCGAAGCCGCTTCGTGAGCGACTCAACCGCTATGCGAACAGCGATGGGAGTTCCCCGTTCCTGGTAAAATGGCTGTGGCGCGAGGAGGAGTACGCGCATCTCACCTCCTTCCTACGAGCGATCGTTTCACACGAGCGAAGTTGTCGCGCAGAAAAAACCGCAGCGCTCTGCGTTGGCAGTTTAACCACAACAACACATAGCCCCCTCCAGAGAGGGTAAAGTTAAGCACATATCCCCGAAGCTTGGGGAGGTGGCAGAAGATATGGGTGAACATATGGATCTCAGTCTTGATGAACTGCTTTCCTGACTGTCGGGGCAATCGGAAGCCGTGGGGGCCGTACGCCGGAACTGGTTTCCCCTGACGTCGTAACGTCTCAATTACCCTAAACGCTCGCCACCGCTTCTCTGTGCTCATCATTCGGTTGCAGGCAAGAGCTTCCTTGCGAGTGACCGGTTCATTGACGATGGCCCCATCGGACACGGCGTCTTTGCACGCCGCCGCGCCGCGAGGTGTCCGGACGAGCCCGAAGCTCCAGCCTTTGTAGAAGTCAACGCCGCTGTGAGGTGGCGCCATCCACGGATCCCCCACCGCGATATCGGCGAACTCAGCGCTCGCGTCGAAGCACGTGAGGCAACGCGCCGGGGTGTAGAGACGGTAGACTATGTTGATGATCTCCATCGAGGATGGGCGGTACCTCTTCTTCTCTCCAAAATAAACGGGATAGAGGGAGCCGTCTGACATCTCGAGGTGAGGTGTGCCTGGATGCTTCCCGACCCTTGAGATGTATCTCTTCGCCCCAGCGACCTTATCTCCAAGGCTGCTCCAGATAATGCGCAGGGCTTCATGCTCAACAGCGGCGTGACAGAAAAGCCCAATCGTCAGTACCACTCGCTCCTTGAGACGCTGATCAAGCTCGGCCGCCTTGACGAAACCGTGAATTTGGCATGGCAGCCCAACAAGCGCGTATCGGCCCGGGATGTTTCGTATCTCGCTAAAGACTGAGTTTGTCGGGCAGATCGCGTACTTCGACTTCATCGCGGCGAGTATCTCCTCCTCGGTGCGAGCAACGATCGGTTTGCCTTTCCAGAGTTGGGTTGAGTCAGAAATTATCACCACGGCGCCATCTATCTCTTTGCGGCGGAGCATATTCAGGAGGATTCCAGTGACGAGGCCCCCGCTCGTTGAGCGCTCACGGACATCCGGATCGGTCGCGTACGATATAAATGAGTCGGTAAAGTGCCCGTGTGTAGAGGTCACATCCGCCTCTACTCCCAGCGATCTTTGGTACGAGCCCAGGAGATCGAATTCATCTCCAGGGCACACCTTCACGCACAGGTCGCAATCGGTGCAGGCGGAGAGGTTCTGAACGGCTGGGTAGTCCTCTGAGTCAAGCCCGAGCACCCCAGTCGGACAGATCCCAACGCACGAGCCGCAGCGGTGGCACAAGCCGCCGTCGATGATCTTCGCGAGACTGCGCAGAGCTCTTGGGGTGTTGTTCTCGCGGTCTCGTTGCCACTCGAGGGGCTCTATAAATGGGCCTCTGACTCGAAGTGGGGTCGGGGCATCCGCGTCGGGCAAAACCCGCAAGGCGCGCGGCTTCGCGCGGTTAACGGCACAGCGTGTCGGTGAGGGATCGGGAGCCTGATTCATCGCCTAGCTCTCTCTCACAAATTTCGCGACCACGGGCGACCCAAAGAGACGAGTTAGTCCGATCCATCGGGCCGGCGCCTCAAGCTTGGTCGAGATGCCGACGTTTCTCATGATTCGGTGAAGAGCCATCGGCCATACAAAAAGTTTTTGGCTCCTCTCTAGTTTAAAACCGTGGCGCCTAAATTCCTTGGCAAGCTCGCGGGTTGAGAATACGCGAAACGTTCTCGTATTACCCTCCACTTTTCGTTTAAGCGCGAAGAGAATGGGACTGAGCGCGTTAACGCTGAACCATACGGGATAGTCGATAATAACCGCGTGGTCAGAGACACGACACAGCTCAGAGACGAGAGTTCTCCATGCCGCGCAATGGCTCATAAGTCGGAAGCTCGTGGCGAGATTGAAGGATTGGTCTTTATACGGGAGTTCTATTAAGTTTGCCGTGGCGAATGAGATCATCCCGCTGTCTATCGCGGTCTTCAATCGGTGCGCGCACACGGGCGAGCTACCCACAACGGTAACAGAATGATTTTTTTGAGCGAGTGGGATAGCGATCTGTCCGTGGCCTCCTCCAACATCAAGAACCGCGGTACACTCCCCATCAACAAGATCGAAGAGGGCGCTCTCTTGCCGCTTTAACATCCATTGCCCGATGACGTCACCGAATCGAGCCGCGTACTCATCTGATGAGGCGTGAATGTCCGCGTCTTCGCGGGTGGCTCCGGATACCATCGGCTCTGATGTGTGATGTGTTAGTTCGGCCAATGGTGCCATGGTGATCGCGTGGGTAACAGGGTAGTAAAAAATCTAAAATAAGCTGGGATTATAATAGCTTATCTCGCTCAAAAGCAAGTTGAGGGTGTCCTGTGAGGAGCGCGTAAATTACCCCACACTCGGCGGGTAAATCCAGGGATTTCAGGTATCTATAGGTTTGGAGGGAATCTCTTCAGCTCTCGTGCAAAAGAGCCGATAGCTCCTCATGGCTACACGTTTTCGCTTTAGGAGCGCCGCATGGAATTCCCAACAAAGGTGATCGGGGACAAGGGATATATCAGGGTAACGAGTGACCTCGATACTGAGACGGCCGGTGAGGCCCTCCGTTCCGCGTTCAACGATGTGTACGACCAGGGCAAGCGGACAATCGTTCTTGATCTCTCTGGAGCGCAGATAATCAATAGCTACGGAATTGGAAAAGTTTTGATGTGCTACAAGCGCTTGAAGGCCGACAATGGCGTATTGATGGTCAAGCCCCTCGACGGTTTTGTGAAAGAGACATTTGAGCTGTTGATGTTAGATAAGTTGCTTCCAATCGACGACTCGTAGTCACGCGCGGTTCGAAGAGAGAGTGTGAAGAGCTATATCGGAGCGGATAAGAGATGAGCGTTGGCGTAAACCCTCCCTCCATATTGTTGGCGGATGGGAACGAGCAGAGCCGACAAACGTTCGGGACCTTCTTTGAGGGGCGTGGCTGGGCCTATGACGTGGTCCCAACAGGCTCAGCTATGGTGGGCGCTCTCGAAAGCTGTTCGTACGACATCATCATAGCGGATGTCGAGCTGGTTGGACCTGACTCAACGCGAGTTCTGAGAGATATCTTGGAGAAATACCCGGCGCAGCCCATCATCGCCGTTAGCCCAAGCGCTAGCTATGATGACGCGTTGAGATTGTTTCGTAGCGGGGCGACAGATTTATTGGCGAGGCCAGTTGATTTTTCGTGGCTCGAGCGAATCGTCAAGCAGATAGTGTTCTCCCGTCGAAACGACGAAAGAGAGAGGGCGACCTCTCGTTTTGTGACGAGCGAGCGGGCGGAGATGCGCTTTACTTCGGCCGATCTCGCGAAGCTCTCTTCGATATCGCTCCCCTTAGTGGGTCGATTGACTCATAGTGGACAGCTCTCTCATTCAGACGCTCTCAGGGTGCGCCTCGCGGTGCAAGAGGCTGTGCTGAACGGGTTGGAGCACGGCAACCTTGAGCTCGACTCACGTTGGAAAGAGGAGATCGGACCCGAAGGCGTAGACAAGTTTAGCGCTGTCCGCCAGGAGCGGTTGGTGGATCCGGAATTCGCGCGGCGCGCGGTGGTTGTGACTCTAAGTTACGCTGACTCTCGTCTTGAGATCGTCGTGAAAGATGAGGGAAAAGGCTTCCTCAACGCGAGAGATGTCCCCCAGGGAGGTTCGATCGACTCTCTCTCCTGTTCAGGAAGAGGTCTCGCCCTGATGTCGAGTTCCGTTGATGAAGTGAGGTTTGGTGAAAATGGTTCGGTTGTTACGTTGATTAAGCGGTTGCATGAGCGAAAAAGTACGGAGGATTATGGCGCTTAAATTTCGCCTGAAAGGACTTGCCGAGACGTTTGTTGACTCTATCACCTGCCCTTGTTGCGGCGTTGTGGGCGTGGATGATCAAAATTTTACGACTGAACTCACGAAGGTCACCTATCAGGGAATAATCGTGGTCGTTCAATGCCGAGAATGTAAAGAGATCTTCGTCCCTTCCACTCAACGATTAGGGGTTCTCGACAACATCGCCTTGCGTGGCGCGGTAGAAAAAGATAGCTCCGATAGCGGTGAGGCAATAATGCCTGGGATCGCGGCCGTGAAGCTAAGCGCCGAGAAGCTCAACGCCTTGCGGAAAGGTTGTCTCCATTAGGAGAGCCCGAGGTCACTCGGTAATGCGGGCAACGCTTACTTGGTAACGTCACCGATGGTGAGGTTAAATTTCTTAAGCGCGCCAGTGAAGCCAAGCTTGTCGATCGTTCGAAGGATGCGGGTAGAAACTCGCACTCGTACCGTTCTGCCGAGCTCAGGCACAAAGAGTCGCTTCGACTGAAGGTTAGACTCAAACTTGTGGTGGGTCTTATTGTTAGCGTGGCTAACGCGATTACCGTTTTGGTGCGTTACACCCGAGATATCACAACGACGTGCCATAGTACTTCTCAATAGAGCTTAAAGACCCGCAAACCTTATATATCTTTCACTATCTTGTCAAAAACGGAGGGCTTTGGTGAGGAGAAGCCGTGCGTAGTGAGACAACTATCTGAAAGCATGAGGTTTTTTGAGGTCAAACTTGTAGGGTATGCCTCGCTAAAACCGAACACATCGCTGGTTTTCCGAGTCGATTAGTACAGCTGAAGTGATTTAATGTTTGGATAGCGCCCCCCTCCAGCTCCCGTTCCCGCGCTCTGCAGCTGCGCGCTTGCCATAAAGGTTGCGGTTCCATACTCAACTTTGGCGATAACGTCGAAATGGTCGCCTTTGTAGTCGATGGATACGGTGCTACCCGCCACACTCACACCACATCGGTTCGTAAGGTCGTCGGAGCCTTGAATGGGTCCGCCACTCTGTGCTGGATCTCGGCACGCCTCGATTTTGCTCGCTGCCGTTGGATCTTGAAACACGCTAGTAATCACCTCTGCGGAGGCGGCGTTGACATTGATGGCGTTGATTCTTCGGTCAGTGATGAACGGAAGGAGCCTCTGAATTCGCGCGGGGCTGAGTCCAGGGATGCCCGGTAATTCATTGGTAAGAGAGAGAATGGTTCCACTGTTTGGGAACTGCTGACCGTTTGGTAGATCGGCCTCAATGCCGGGCTTGGTAATTATCGCGTTGGGAGTAAAATTATCGGTATCCGAATCGATGTAATCAATCAGGTTAGCGATTAGCTCCTCCGGACTTGAAAGTGGTGAGCCATCCCTCGCCTCATTCATCGGGAGTGGTTGATCAAATCCAAGAGTTTTCAGTAGCGAGAGGAGGGCTTGGCTCCATGAGCCATTGTTCACCATATTAACTGGAAGCTTGCCGTTCGCCGACGTTATGAGCAGAGAGACCCTCACGTTCGGGTCGGGTATTCCAAGAAGAGATCCAGGGACCTCGCGCCCCTCCGAGAACATCATCCATACGTCCTGAATCGGATCGTCATAGCTGGGAGTGATATCGTTCTTGATCAGGACCCGGGCGACATTCACAGCTGATTTAAGGATGTACTCAGCTTTTATCCGTTGCTCAGCCGCGGCGTTAAGGCGCATGGCGAGATAGGTGGACTCGCTCAGAGAGATTAAGACCGCTGAGGCGAGAGCGATCATGAAAACGATCATGATCAGGGCCATGCCACGATTGTTTTTTGGCTTATTGGGGGGTGGTGTAACTGGCGCAGGGCATCGCATCAAAATTGAGTTTAGTGTGGATCGCGCGACCCGGCAATAAAACCTTTTCTCGGCCGGTATAGAGAGGGGTGATGGAGCTCATTTACCGGTCTGGAGGTTAAAGGCAATCTCTCATGGCGCTGCTTGTCGGGGCGTCTCCCGGGATTCTGGGCTCCACGATGTAAATTTTCAGGGGTATTCTATGTCTCTTCCATCATTGCGTTCCCTCTACGTAAGTTACCTTCGCTCCCTATACTCATCTGAGCATCAACTCTCGAAGGCTCTTCCTCGCTTGGCGCAGAGTGTCGCCTCACAGGAGGTAAAGACTATGATCATGGATATTCAAGCGCAGTCGGAAGCGCGGTGTGAGCGACTTGAGTCGGCTAGTAAGCTTATTGAAGAACCCCTCGCGGGGGATAGGTGCCGCGTTACTGAGGCATGTGTGAAGCAGGCGCTTGAGCTCTCAGAGTCGCGCGGAGATGAGCGGGTTTTAGACCTGGCGGTGATGGCCGTTCTCCGTCAAGTCGGACACTTTGAGCGCGGGGTCTATGAGATAGCGAGATCCCTCGCGGATGTTCTCGATGAAGCTGAGTCGTCTCGATTAATGGATACCATGGTTTCAGAGACTGAACGTATGGAGCGGGCGTTGATCCTCCTCACCGAGGATATGATGGACTCAGCGACCCACGAACCAAAGACAAGTATACCTGCCGAGGGCCGTCCAGGCGTTCACGGGGCCTTTTCTTAATCAGGGCGTAGCTGAGGAGGAGCGATGAAGGGTTCTCAATACATTAGAGAGGTCTTTCACGACCTAACTCGCGACGGGAGTTCACAGAGTGAGTTGAGCGAGGGGTTCTTTCTCGCGGCCGCGCTGGAGGTGATGCGCGAGATAGAGTCTCCTCTAAAAGAAGAGGCTTTGGTGCGTCTCGCCGTTCTTGAGTCAGATACTCGAGCAGTCAGATCAAAAGTACGACTCTCGGCTTAAGTATATTTGTAGAAGCCCCGACCGCTCTTTTTGCCGTACCATCCCGCCTCTACGTATTTAATCAAGAGCGGGCAGGGGCGGTACTTATCCTCTCCCAGCTCGCGGTGAAGTACCTGAAGAATATAGAGCAAGGTATCCAGCCCAACGAAATCAGCGAGGGTGATGGGTCCCATCGGGTGATTTGTACCAAGCTTCATGGCGGCGTCGATATCCTCGGGCTTTACCCCCTCCTGGACGAGAAAAATGGCCTCGTTGAGCATCGGGCAAAGGATCCTATTTACCACGAAGCCAGGAGTATCGATCGCGAGCACAGTGGTTTTCTGGATCGACTCACAGAACGATTGAAGGAGAGTGTATGACTCATCGCTTGTTTGGAGACCCCGAATAAGCTCAACGAGCTTCATCACGGGCACGGGGTTCATGAAGTGCACCCCCATAACTTCTTCAGGTCGGGAGGTGGTTGCCGCTAATCGAGTGATAGAGATAGAGGACGTATTGCTCACGATGAGCGCTTTTGGCGGAAGAACCTTATCGAGTTGCTTGAAGAGAGCCGCCTTTGCCTCAAACTGCTCGATGACAGCCTCAATCACGAGGTCGCAAGTTCGGAAATCATCTATCGAGGAGCCTTTGCTCAGGCGACCCATAATCGCTGAGCGTTGGGCGGAGTCCATCGAGCCCTTTTCAACGGCTTTGGCAAGCCTAGAGTCTATACCCGAGATTCCTCTCGCTATCGCGTCAGGGGACGCGTCCCACAGTATGGTTGAGTACCCAGCTGTAGCGATCACCTGGGCGATCCCCGCTCCCATCTGACCAGCCCCAACCACACCGACAGTTTTAATCTCTTTCATAAAGTGTCTTTTCGTTTGCGACTCCGTGATAGGTGAGTGATACCCCACCCACTCATTGTTTGTACATCAGAAACAAAATGTGCCACCATAACCAATCGGCGTCCCTACACGCCGGCCCGGGGTAGGGCGCCCGATACAAACACCACGCATCGTTTATGAAGTACCTGCTCGGACGCGATCTCGCCATTGATTTAGGAACAGCCAATACTCTTATCTACGAGAGGGGGGCGGGGATCCTGCTGAACGAGCCCTCAATGGTGGCGCTCAAGGAGATAAATGGTCGACGAGTGCCGGTGGCCTTCGGCTCTGAGGCGAAAACGATGCTGGGGAGAACCCCTGAGGGAGTGGTAGTTATTCGTCCCGTTCGCACCGGCGTTATAGCCGACTTCGAGGTGGCTAGTGTAATGCTCCGGCACTTCATATCAAAGGTTCGGTCGACCTCATGGTCGATCGCTAAGCCTCGAATTATGGTCGGCGTTCCGTGCGGGATAACGGAGGTCGAAAAGCGAGCGATTAGAGAGGCGGTTGAGGGGCAAGCGCGGGAGGTGCGGTTGATCGATGAGGCTATGGCCGCCGCGATCGGGTGTAACCTCCCCGTCACAGAGCCCACTGGGAATCTCGTGGTGGATATAGGTGGTGGAACGACCGATATCGCGATCATTAGTATGAAGGACGTTGTGTGTTCCGCCTCCCTTCGGCAGGGTGGCGATGCCCTCGATGACGCGATCGTCAACTACATGCGTCGGAGGCACCACCTTTTAATTGGGGAGCCAACAGCTGAGCAGATAAAGAAAACTATCGGTACTGCGCACCCCGACTACGATCACGAGGCGATGGAGGTGCGTGGACGGTCGCTTGTTCACGGCACTCCGGCATCGATCGTCGTTCGAGGGGCGGAGATTCGAGAGGCGATGAGTGAAGTGCTTGGCGCTATTGTGCTCGCAATCCGCCAGACACTTGAGAAGACTCCGCCGGAGTTGGCGGAGGATATAATACGTCGAGGCCTCGCGCTCGCTGGGGGTGGGGCGCTCGTCCGTGGATTGAGCAAGCGGCTCTCTGAGGAGCTTCAGATCGATGTGACGATTCCGGCTGATCCACTCGGCGTAGTCGCCGAGGGCGCCGGCAAGTGCCTCGATCACAGTGACATCTTCGAGGGTGTATGGCTCCCCTAGCGTGAGGCTAACGCGCATAGCTGGGAGATCGAGATAACGAATAGCGCATACTACAAACGGGGGGCTTTGATCCGACCCGGGGACCCCTACGTACGTCATCCACTACGAGACGAGAGTGGAGGGTGGTTGTTAGGCGGCGTTGACGCTCTTTTGGTTGCGAAGGATCTGAAGGTCGCCGGAGATGATAGCCACAAGACCTCCGATTCCGCTGGAGACGGTAACAGCGAGGAGCCAAATCGCGCCAAAGGCGACGGCTTGCTCATAGCTCACGATCGCTGGTGAGGCGGTGAGAAAGTATGTGTAAGCCTTCTCGCGAACTCCTAACCCGTTCCAGCTAATGGGCAAGCTGCAGACGATGTTAACGAACGGAATAACGAGTAGCAGTGTTGTGAAGGGGATGTGAATACCCATCCCCGCCGCCATGATGGCGTGCAGCGAAATCTGAGTGAGGTGGAAAATGGCAGAGATGGCGGTGATGAGACAGAGCGTTTTAGGATTTCGGGGGAATATCGCTAAAACCTGCCGAAGCTTCCCGCCGAGGCGCGTGTTCCTAACAAAGGGGAGCTTGGTGAATAACCAAGGACCCACCAGCCAACCAAGGGAGCAGCCAACCGCGAGCATTAGAAGGAGTCGTATGAGCTCCGGCGAGACCCGTCCAGATTCCATAAAGGCGCTGGTGGCGAGAGCGATACAACTAAGAACGATTAAACCGTGGATCCGGTCCGCCGCGACGGAAGCGATCCCCTCCGTTTTCTTCGGCATTCCCTGTGCCACAAGGATCCCCCTCGCCGCGTCACCGCCCAACATCCCGAAGCTGAAACAGTTAAGAAACATTCCGATGAAGTAGGCCTTGAGCGCGGTGTGATAGGGGGCTTTAATCCCTCCCGCATAGGCGATCGTCCACCATTTTACAGAGCTTAGAAGTTGGCCGACTGTGTATCCAACGACGACGAGGGCGACACTGAGGGGTGACATCGAGAGAAAGGTCGCGCGTAGGCTCTCGATATTAATCGAGCGGTAGACGAGCCCCGCCATGAGGATACTCAGCGCTAATTTTATAAGGCTCTTGGTATTCATGGTCCTGGCTTACACACCGCCAACTATCTCAGATCAGGGTGATTTTTTCAAACGAGTCAAAACCGGCTAATTCAGGCGATAAAAAGCCATACATAGATCGGAGCCGGCGATTGCGTGTTTCGCGTGGTCGTAAGGGTTTTGTCGAGCTAAGTAGTGATTCAGGGGAGTTTTTATTCTTTTCGGGGAGTGGGTCTTGGCGGTACTATTCCCTCTGGGGCTCCGTAAAAAGGTGAGTTGTTGTGAATTCGTACACCGTCCGCAAAAAGAAAAAGCCATTGCCACCCTGGATGCAGGAATACGGACCTTATATCTTTGTTGGCGCGGTTATCCTCATCTACGTCATCCCGGTTCACGTCCTAGGTTGGTTCAAAGAGCCGGTAATTCCCCACCCCGTCCCGCACGCGGAGCTGGCGATCGTTATGGGACCAATAAAAACGTGGCATGATGGATCCACCACAAAGCTGAAGTCTGTTGAAGTCAAGGTGATGAATCGGGGAGTGGTACCAGCGGAGGGAGTTGTAGTAACCGGGGCCGCTCGGGGAGAGAACTTTCAGCTGTCGGGCAAGGCGCGATTGATAGTTGGAGAGACTCAGGGTTATACCGCGAGCGTGCCTGAGGGGATGAGTTCGACTGACGATATTGAGTTTAGTCTTGCTTGCGGCACGTGCGCCGCGTTCGCGAATTAAAGTCACGTGGGAGCCGTGTGCCGCGAAGTCTAGATGTGCCCGGTTCGTTCGACCCAGACGAGTAGGTTGGCTAGAGGGGGATCATTGCGAAAAGAGCGTCTCTTATCGTTTCGGGTAGTTCTAGGTACCGACCCAGAGTGGGGATGGCCTCAAGAGGGAGAGATTAGGGTATGAGCCCGATCCCTCATAACGAGCTGTACGAGATGCCCAAAGTTGTGTTCCTGTTCGGTTTGTCGGGGGTTGGCAAGACCTTTTGCGGAGAGTTGATCGCAAGTCGACTCGGATATTTCTGCTATGACCTCGATGCGGATTGTACCCCCGCGATGCGCGAGGCGATAAGCCGAGGGCTTCCTTTCACCGACGCGATGCGCGACGAGTTCTTTCTTATCGTTTGCCGTCGGATTGAGGAGTTAAAAAAGCTGCACAGAAAGCTTATCGTTATGCAGGCGGTATACAAGGAGCGGCACCGCGCGCTGATAACTTCACGGTTTCCCGACGTCAGAATGGTATGGGTTGACGCCCCGCAACATCTTATAGAGGAGCGTCTACGCTCGAGGGCAGGGGAAGCTTCGGTGGAATACGCTAATCGTATTCGCGCGAATTTTGAGTTCCCGGTGGACGGGCCGCGACTAGTGAATGATACAAGCGAACCGGAAGAAATCAGTGGTCGGTTCCTGGCGTTGTTCAAGTCTTGAGCGGCGAGTGATGGGACGTGTGGGGTCTGCCTACGTTCCCTTTAGACTGACACTTTAGTTGGTGGTCAGCAGGGGGCGCGATCATCCTAGAAGAACTCGGTGGCTGTGTGGCGAAATTTGTAGGCTCGTGTGGCGGGCCTGACCATTGGCCTCAGCACGGTAATGGAGAAGCTTGGGGAAATTATGCGTAGTCGGTGGCTCAACGAAGCTGGCCAAGGCGTGCGGCATGACCACGAATGGGCTTTGGTGCTGACCGAAACGGGGTCGGTAGTAGTAGCGGCGTGGGGGCCGCGGCATCGGGGGCTTTTTTGAGGCTATTTCGTTAAAGTTATGCGGCAAGTACGGTTTGAAAGCCCGTGGGGGTGACAAGGTCTTCACGATTCCGTATAGTCCGGGCGTACTTTTGTGGCGCTTTGGCCTTGTTGGCCAGAGAGCGTTTGTGGGCCGATAGCTCAGTCGGTAGAGCAACTGGCTTTTAACCAGTGGGTCGCAGGTTCGATTCCTCCTCGGCTCAGTTTTTTTCCTACACAAACTTGGCTACGCCAAGATTTGTGTGACGGCCAGGGGATACTCCCCTGGACCCCATTCCGCAGATCGCTACTAGATTTTTCCTACACAAACTTCGCTATGCCAAGACTTGTGTGACGGCTAGGGGATATTCCCTTGGACCCCATTCAGCAGATCGCTACTAGATTTTTCCTACACAAACTTCGCTATGCCAAGACTTGTGTGACGGCTAGGGGATATTCCCTTGGACCCCATTCAGCAGATCGCTACTAGATTTTTCCTACACAAACTTCGCCACGCCAAGATTTGTGTGACGGCTAGGGGATACTCCCTTGGACCCCATTCAGCAGATCGCTACTAGGTTTTTCCTATACAAACTTTGCTATGTCTCTCTTTATATGACGGGCCAGGGCAAACAAGCTTTGGTCACCTCTCTAAATTCGCGCCCTCTCCGAGCCTGAGAGCAAGGCGCGCGGTTCCCATATTCAGAAGAGTAATGACGAGGGTTGTCGCCACCATTTCGCAATACAAGAGCGGTGAGGAGTTTGGGGATAGCATCAGCCGAAGTAGAAATCCGAGAGGAACTATATTAAGGAAAATCAGCGCTCCGCTGGAGAGCATGAAGATGAATCCCCCTACACTTAGCGCCAGTTGGGAGGGGTGCTCCCATGAAAAATCGGCGAAGTAAGCGCCTAGTCCGATCCCTAGGCCGACGATGCCATAACTTATAAAGAAGCTCAGCACTGTAAAGAGAATTGTAATCTCCCACCTTCCCACCAAGATATGTGTTCCGACAGAGAATAGAATACCCGACACGATCGCTATCGGGACAAACCAACCAAAAAATTTAGCCGTTAGAACGCTTCGAAATCTCATCGGAGCTGTCTGGAGGATCCAGAAACTTTTCCCTTCAAGCGAGAGCGCGGTAAAAACCAGCCGTGTGCAAACAGCCGAGGTAAAAAAAGCTGTGATGGCTGAGTGGATGGTGAAGAAGGCTCCTTGCCACTTGGGACCCGCCCCGCTTGTGAGGGATGAGACCGCGATAAAATTCTTTAGATTCAGCAAATAAAGTAGTGAGAGGCCGCCCAGAAACACCAACTGCGTGCTCTGCGCGACATCGCGTAGTAGGGATCGAAGATCTTTGTCGATAATGGCGAGCGGAGCCGAGCGATCTCTCAGTAGTCGCGAATTATTACCTCGCGCAAGATTACCGGTTTGTGCCTTGCGAGAGAGCGCTCGAGAGAAGCCCTGAGCGTGTAAAAAATGAAGGGCTATGTGTGCGACGGCGGTTATGCCGAGGGCGCATGAGTAAAGAAGGGAGAGTCTCACAAAAACGCTTCTACCCGTGGGGGCTAGGAGTTCGGAGATGATCCCCGCGGCCCACGCGGATGGCAGGCACGGTGACTGGGCGAATGACAGCATCGATGTAAAGCGCAGGGCTTGCCCCTCCCCATCACTTCGAATGAGGGCTACCAAAAGATTCTGCGCTACATAGAGGGTCGCGATTATGCCGAAGCCTATTCCGATTCGGATGAGAAGCTTCGTCCACCTCTGGTTGATCGTTGTCATGAACACCATCGCGATGAGAACCCCGAGAGACGCTGGAATCAAGAAGTAGGGCAGTAAGGTGAGCACAACGCACGGGATGAACCAGGGTGTGAGATGGTACGTCGCCGCCATCGCCGCGAGGACTGGGAATATAAAAACAAACGGCATCCATCCCACCGTTAATACAACGTACGACAAGCGGGCGGCGAAGAAGGAGAGGGATGAAGTTGGCGAGGCTAGGATCGTCTCCAGGTCATCCGAGAGATAAAAAGTCCCCAGCGCCGAAGCGAGAGCGGTAATACTCGTCATAAGGAGTAGCATTATCAGCATCAGTCCAAGAGGGAGTGAGGGGGGTACGTAGACGAGAAGGGGGATCTCATTGAGCCGCTTGAGTCCCCAGCGAGTTCCGAGGTAGAGGGCCGCCATCATCACAAGAGAGAAGATTCCGACAGCGATGGCCTGACTTCGCCGAGAGGAGAGCGTGCTCTTAAAGAGGGTGTTTTTAAAACCAAGGAATTTCGGCTTAAGGAGGGAGAGCGCTGACATCAGAATGACCTCATAAGACTCTCTATCTTTTGTGAGATTGAGCCCGCCATTTGTACGAGAGGATTGAGATCAAAAGCATCGGCCTTGGCTGGAGTGCAGTCAAATGAGTCGACTGATACCTCGGCAACGCGAGGCAAGATAGTGGGCTTTTGGCTCTGGCTTGCGGTTCCTAGAGCGGTCGATAGGGGCGCGAAGAGATCATATCGATCCCCTCGCCAAAAAATCTCTACAGGTCCGGGCACAACTTGCTCAAAGAGTGGGGGAGAGCCGGGTGCTCCCCGGTAGAGCCGGAGAGAGATGGGATTAATGCCCTCCGTGCCTAATCGGATTTCATTCTCACGTATTGTGGCGCGGAGGAAGGCGATCGTAAGTTGTCCCATCGCGTTAAACAACATCGTTCCCTCGATCCGGACGGGCAGTGGATCCCCAAAGAGAGATAATGATATCCATCCGCGCACTGAGAGAGTTGTTTTCTGATCCTTATCCACGACCTCGATGTGTCCCGCGCCGACGCACCCTGAGGCAGCGCGAGAGTCCTGGAGAATGTACTGCGTGGACCCCGGTTGAAGGGAGCCGATGAGTGGCTTCAGACGGTATTCCTCTCGGCGCAGAGCGTCATAGGACACAAAAGCCGCGGCCGCCGATACCAGAGCGAGCAAGATCGATATTCGAATTTGAGCGGAAACGCGCTTCATGAAGTCACTCAGCCGACAGGCGGAAATCTCTTAAAGCAGTCTCATGACTACCACTCCCCTGAGCGCGCCGAAAGTGAGCTCTGATAAAACCTACTTTAGGGTGATCGTCTAGACATTAAACCGGAAGTGAACGATGTCTCCATCCTGCATGATGTACTCTTTGCCTTCCGTTCGCATCTTACCGTTCTCTTTGGCTTTGACCTCACTTCCCGCCGCCACATAGTCGTCGTATGAGATGACCTCAGCTCGAATAAATCCCCTCTCAAAATCGGAGTGAATTTTGCCAGCGCATTGAGGTCCTGTGCTTCCGGCGCGAGCTGTCCAGGCGTGGGCCTCTTTGGGACCCACAGTGAAGAAGGTGATGAGCTCCAGAAGGCGGTAGCCCGCGATCGTAAGACGATCGAGACCAGAGCTTTCAACGCCCATTGAGCCTAGGAATTCCTTGCGTTCGACCGCGTTCAGTTCAGCTATCTCGGCCTCAACTTGACCCGATATGGAAACGAGGGGCGAGTTGTGTTCAGCAGCGTATGCGGCGAGCTGATCAACGGGAAGGGAACCGGTCGGATCTGGCGTGTGTAATAAATCCTTCTCATCAACGTTGGCCACGAAAAGTACGGGCTTTGAGGTAAGAAGATTGCCGGATACCTCGAGCCAATCCTCCTCAGATCCTGAGAAGCCTGGAGATGTTTTGAACGCGCGGGCCGGTTTCCCTTGATTGAGCCATCCCTCCAGCCCCTCAAGAAGCGTGAGTTTCGCTTTTGCTCCCTTATCGCCTGACTTCGCGATCTTCTCAATTTTCAACTTCGCTTTCTGAACCGCGTCGAGATCAGAGAGAACGAGCTCGGTGTCGATAGTCTCTACATCTCTCCGAGGATTAACCTCGCCGTCCACGTGGATGATGTTGTCGTTCTGAAAACATCGAACGACGTGAGCGATGGCATCCACGCTCCGGATGTGTCCAAGAAATTGATTTCCCAAACCCTCACCTTTTGAGGCGCCTCGAATCAGACCAGCGATATCAACAAAGGTCATCTGAGCGGGGATCAACTTGGCGGACTTCGCGAGCTCCGCTAACTTCTCGAGGCGGGAGTCGGGAACGGGAACAGCCCCGGTGTTTGGCTCAATAGTGCAGAAGGGGAAGTTCGCCGCCGCGGCTTTCGCTGAAGTGAGCGCGTTAAAAATAGTCGATTTTCCGACGTTGGGCAGTCCAACGATACCGCACGTAAATCCCATGGAGTTGTCCTTAGATCAGTTCAAGCGTGTGAGTGGAGAGAGCGCCTTTTTCCCAGAGTGCGCAATGACCGCTCGGTAAGTAGAGAGGTACCACGTGAGGCCCCGTATTTCAATGTTGGGGGGACGTTCCAAAGGGGGCAAGTAGCTCATCATACGAGGCTAAAATCCATTTCGGACTGTTCAATGAGTTAAAAATGGGATACCCGTGTGAGGACCGCATCGTCGCGGGTTCTTAGGCGCCGGCGGAGCTAGCTGGACGTGTGACCAGGAGAGAGCAATGAAGAGTCTAACCCGATCCGCCATAGTAGGTTTTTTTAGTTTAACGAGTATCGTCGGATGTGGCGGAGGCGGCGGGGGAGGCGGGGCTTCCGATACGTGTTCGACGCTTCGAATAGCCGGTGGCGATCAGTGTCCAACGCCACCCGCCGCTGTCGTGGCGGTCTTAACGAGCGGTGGTTACTGTAGCGGAACTTTTGTGACGAAGAGGCACGTTCTTACCGCGGCGCACTGTGTGTGGGAGGGCTCACGAGGAGTAAGAGTTGAATCCCCGTACTTCCGGGCTTCCGCTACGAGGACGCAGGTCCATCCTCTCTTCAATCCGGCATCTGATTCAGATGAACACGACCTCGCTGTGGTAACTATTGGGCAAGACGCGCCAGTGACCCCGGTCGCCATTAATACATCATCGCTCGTCCAGCAGGGGGAGAGCGTGGTGACCTACGGTTATGGGCTGGATGAAAAGGATCAAGACGCCTATGACAGGATAAGTAGTGGGGAGGCGGCCGTTAAAGCGACGACGCTTGACGTGATCTCGGTGTCTGACTTCGCGATTGAGTCGATCAGCGATGGCTCCGGTGACACGTGTCGAGGCGATTCCGGAGGATCTCTGCTTAGAACTGGGAATAACGGGCAGCCCGGAATTGTGGCGATCGTTAGAGCGGGGCCCTATGAGTGCTTGCCAGAGGGAGGCTCAAGCGACAACACCAACCTACAATCGAGCTCCAACCTAAACTTCTTGCGAGGAGCGGCGCCAGGGGTTCGGTTTAACTAGCGACGCGCTCGCTGCGCTACAAAGAATGGCCCCACCTGGACGGTTGCTGAGCAACCGTCGATGGACTTGCTGTGTCTTTGGGTTCAAGTCCAGGTGGCTCCCTTCTTT
>Ga0214921_10000341_pt1 | contig 89815 bp, 79 predicted proteins | sample LL1505_MetaG_FD_177992 | JGI IMG/M metagenome (GOLD analysis project Ga0214921, IMG submission 177992) | Freshwater microbial communities from Lake Lanier, Atlanta, Georgia, United States - LL-1505 | ecosystem: Environmental > Aquatic > Freshwater > Lake | place: USA: Georgia | collected... | reverse complement strand
CTAACGAAGGCAATTCAAATGCTTTAAATTATCCATGGTATTCCATAGATATAGACATTGAAGGTATAAAACAAAGAGATTGGAAACAAACCAGAAAATGGTCAATGAAGCACGATCGACCAAAACCTACCAGAGAACAAATTGATAAATGGTTTAGAGCCAGTAATGCAGCTAAACATGCAAGCGTTAGAGCTGAAAATGAAAGACATAAAAAAAGAATTGATGATATCAGAAAAAGCAATGAAAAAAATTCTTATTCTTTAAACATGAACAAAAAAGCAAATAGAGATAAAGTTAAAGGAAAATAAAAATTGCTATGACATCTGGAAAATTACAATCTAAACTAATTAAATATTTAAATGATAATCTGATGAAAGAAATAAAAGCAATTTTACGTCTTGCAGATAAAGAAAAAATGCATTCCTTTAGTAAAGCTTTTAAAATTAAATTGGATAAAAAGACAAACGAAGAGAGTGAAACATTAGATAATATTTTTCACACCACCGGTCGTATGCCTGCGAGAGATTTTTCTTTTAGTTTGAATGGTATGAAATATCGTACCACATCAGACGAAAATTGGAAAGATCAAATTAAATTGCTAGGTAAAGATCATATTTTTGATACCATTTATGGTTATCTTGCTAATATAAAAAGCATAGGCGAATGGACATTGGATGAATTTAAATTAATGCGAGATGAATATATGAATGATAAAGAAAAAAACATAATAAAGATAAAACTTTACTTTACAAAATACAAGGAAAAATAAGTGATGAATTTTTATGAAATAGCTAAAGAAGCAACTGTAATAGAAGAAGCAAAAAAGTTTGTAGACGAAGGTATAGCTGCAGCAGCTAAAGCCGTCAAAGATGGTCATAAAGTTGGTTTTTTAACCGCTAGAGCAAATGCTAGTGGACATACAAAAATAGTAAAACAAATCATGCTAATGGTGGCATTAAAAATGTCAGACAAGATGAGTGATTTTAAAAATAACTTTGGTATGGTTAAACGTGCTTTTGACAAAAACTTTTTCTTTTTTATAAATGATATACCAGATACCATGGATAAATTAAAAGAATATTTATTGCCTGGTATGGAAGCTTCAAACTTTACTGGCAGTACTGATCAAAAGAAGGCTTTTATTTTGAAATTTTTAGCAGAAGTCTATAATAATAAATTAAAATTTTTTGACGATGAAGAAAAAAACATAGTAACTGCAGATAAACTAAAAGCACAAAATCATAAAATTGTTACATATGACATAAAGAAATTTGATGAGAAAAAACTACAAAATAAAAAAAGTAAATATGAAAAAATATTTCTTTTTGATGTGGATGGTACTCTTATTGATGCTGAAGCCACTGTTTGGTTAGATAGAGCAGATGGAACTCGACAAGGTTTATCACAAGAAGATTTTGCAACTGGTAAATTTAAACTTGAACTTGGCGATAAATTAAATTTCAAAGAATTTGTAGATAAAGAACACCTCTCCAATTTGGCTAAAGAATTTAATGAAATATTAAAATTAAAAATGTTAGAAAAATTTCATGATGTGAAACTGGAACTGACAAAAGGCGAAATAGATGATGATACATTTTCTGGTTCCATAAAAGGTAAAAAAGTTTTTATTAGAAAAATGCCTGATGGCAAATATCTAATGAACTATGATGGCACAATTTCGAAAAATGAATCTTTAAATAAAATATTAAAAAATTTAAAAAGTTATTTCTCTGATGTAACTGTGGAAAGTATTAGTGAATTTAGTGAAGCAAGAGTTTTGAAACTTGGTCTAAAACGAATAGACAAAGGAATTAATTCAATATACAGATTTAAGAACTATAATATTTATTTAAATAGTTTTGATGAAGGGAATAATTTTGCTTTTATTAAAGAAAGTAACGAAGATGATATTTTTTATTTATTAACAGAAAGACAGATGGATAACTATCGATTGTCAAATGTAAAAGAAATAATTAAATATTTGGAAAGTAATAAAGAAAGATTAACAAAATGGTCTTCTTTAAAAGAAATGGTTATATGGTTAAAAGATAATAGGCATTTACCAATAAATGAGAGTTACTTTCGTGATATAATGATCATAGAGGATTAAAATATGCCAACATATGATTATAAAAATTTAACATGTAATACAGAAAAATGTGAAGAAATTATTGAAATATTTCACAGTATGAATTATGAAAAAACAGAACATGTTTGTCAGACTTGTGGAAAAGAAATTAAAGTTAAAAAAATGTTAGCTGGTAATTTAGCTGTGCATTTTAAAGGTCCTGGTTTTTATGTCAATGATCATAAAAAGCCAGATTCTTCGTTAAGTACATATATGCCTAGAGAAGCAGGGAGCAAAAAGATATTCTAATGGAAAATTTAGTTAAACATTATATACAAGAAGCCAAAGAAGGAATTGAAATTGATGGTGAAATAGTCAAACTTCTTAATAAAAAAGAAAGTGAAACCATACTTAAAAAGTATGGTGTTACCAATCAAACATTTGCACAACTAATAAAAGTGACAATTGATTATTACTCAAAAGAAATTGCAGGTAAAAAAGCTGGTCCATTCATCAACAATGATGAAATAAAAGCTAAATTTCCAGAAGCTAAATATATACAAGATATTACCGTTAGATCTTATCTTTGTCATGCTCTTGAAACCAGCAAAGATGTTTTTGATAGTGCCACAGGCGATGATGAAAAAGCAAAAAAAGAAGCCATAAAAGACTTAACACTTAACTTAGCTATTGTACAATTAAAAAAAATATACAAGATCACCACTCTTAAATTTGCAAAAATCATAAATAAACAAACAGAAGCAATAACTGCTGCCGAAGTTAAAGGTGCAAAAGCAGAATTGGAAAGACAAATAAAGCTTGACACTAGCGAAGTTATACCAGATGAAGTTAAAAAAATCATGATTGATAAAAATGAAAAAATAACTTCAAAGAATCTGATTGATATTAAAAACGAAATAAAAAAAATAGATATCATTATAGATGATGTGGCAATCAGAAATGTTAATAAGTATCTGTCAGCCATTAAAGAAACATTTGATTTTTTAACTTCTCATTTTAAAGGCTTGAGTGTTAAGAATCTTGAAAAAAATAAAAAAATTCTTGAAGAAGCTTATAACAAAAAAGATTTAGTCTTTATAGATAAAATACAAACCATATTAAAAACTCTTGGCAATATTAATTCATACGCCATGAAAGAGAATTTTGACAGTATGAATATATTAGCATGGTGTTATAATGTTTTTAATCTAAAAGCATATCATACTAGCGTTTCTGATTTTGATCCAATCTCGACAGAATTGGAAAAGAAAGTGGTATCCATTCTGAACAGATATAAACCTGCTCAAAGAAATAGTTATGATGCTTATCATCTAGTGGAAGATTTTATTGAAATTTGCAGAGATCAAACTGGAGAAATTAAACTCAGTCATCAAATTAGTGACCTTATGTTAATAGAAGTTTTAAAAGACTTTATGAAAAAAACAAATGATGAAATCAATAATCTTCTCAGAGTTTCAAATAAAACCACTAAGGTTGGCATAGTGGATGTAACCAGAGATGAAACTGGCAATATCACTCAAATCAACAATGACAAAACAGATAAACAAAGAAGACTTGAAGTTGAAAAAATGATAGCTAATCAATTTGAAACCACTGATAAAGCTAGAAAATTTTTCTTTGATTTATATAATGGTCTTACCACATTTAATGGAAAATCTTGGAATTCACTATCTCAAGAAGTACAAAACAGTATTTTAAAAGCAGCAAAAATAAATAAAAGTTCTGCTGAATATCTTGATATCAAATTAAACAGACGAATTGAAAAAAATACTGGTGTAAGTCCAATAGTTAGAGAAACAGAAATTGCTGCAAATCTTAAAAAAGAATTAAGTGGTATATCTTCTTTGATTTCAAATCAAAATGCAATTAAGTTTATTAACAAAATGATGAATTTAAATGCAAAACAAATTGAAAGTTTAAAAGATGCATATGGACAATCAAGATTTATCACATTAAAAGAAATAGTTCAACAATACGGCGACAAAGGCGTTATAAAAGAAAAATTAAAAGAAGTATTTGATAAACCATTAACAGACAGTTATAAATTTGTACATAAATTAGCAGATCTTGATAAAGCTTTTAGATTGGTTTCTCCAAATGGTAGCACTAGAGTTTTATTTATTGAAAGTAATGAAACACCATTGTTAAATAAATATTTGGAAATATTAAATGAAAATAAATAACGTACAAATACCGTTAGATTATAAGAGTCCTTTTTGGAAAGATAATTTTAATTTCTTAAAAGAATATATTATGACTCAACTTGGCTATCCATTAATCAGAGTGGAATTAACAGAAAATCAACTGATAACAGCGATTCATGATGCCATATCGCAATATACAAAATATGATCATAATAACTCAATCTATATGGAGAAATTTGTACCTGATAATAATAATTTTATTCAGTTACCAGATCATATTAACCCAGCTTTAGTTAGAGATGTTTTTTTTGAAACCAATGATAATGTTTTTTCAACTTCACTTCCAACTGATGGTGGTGTAACAGTTGGTTTACCACTTAATAATATTTTTGATGTCAGTATGGGCTTTCTTGATTTAACCAAATATTATATGGCCAGAATGTCTTTAGCTAATGCGGATCAAATGTTAGGGACAGAGAGAACATGGGAAATATTAAATGGTGGTGTAAAAATATATCAAAGTAAAAATAAGTTATACAACAATGTTGGTATTTTATTTGCTAAATTTCTTTTACCAATAGAATTTGAAGGTGATGATTGGATACGTAGATTTTCTGTGGCCAGAAGTAAAATTATGTTAGGCATAATCAGAAGAAAATTTAGTGGTTTTGCTGCTGCCGGTGGAAGTGCTTCAGTCGATGGTGACGCATTGGTAAGTGAAGGCAAAGCAGAAGAAGAAATGTTAATAACAGAAATAAAGGAAAGTAGACCTGGTCTACCTATGATGCAATTCTAATGAATCAATTTTGGAAATCACATAATCCTACCATAAAAATGTATGATCCAACTAATCATGAAATGTGGTTAGGAGATGAGATATCAAAAGAACACATTAATGTCTATAGTCCTCCAATTCTTTGGTGGAAAATGTCTGAAACTACTTTTTTAAACAGTGATGAATTAGACAAACTTTATGGAGAAAGTCAATCTATTATTTATCAAAATGTGGATAATCCAATAGAAGTAACAGGATATATTGAAAGTTCGCCTATTATGGAAGAGTTAGGAAGAATGGGATTAAGCGAAGTTAAAGATTTTAATTTTTTAACTAATATTAGCGATATAGTTGAAAGATTACAAGAAGAACCAAAACCAGGTGATTTATTTGCCATTGGAAATTTAGCTAAACACAATAAAATGGATTATACTTTTTATATGGTTGCTTCTGTAATAGAAAGTGATTTTCATCTTTGGAGATATGTTCACTATCTCATTAATGCTAAACAAACTAATTTATCTAATGTACCAGAAAAAATTAAAAATTATTTTAAAAATAAATAAAAGATATAATACAGGAGAAATAAATGTCAAATCACAATCTATCAGGTCTAAACCCTTCTTATTCTTATTCAGAGGATGAAGTTATGCTACACATTTTTGGAAACGATTATAACAAAATGAAAATGACCGATAATGATATTATGGATATTGTTTTCAATAAAAAAACAGAAAAAATGTATAACTATCAAAAAGAACTAAATGGATAATTTCTTTCAGTAATGAAAAAAATAAAAGATGAAACTATAATTAATTATATTTTCAATGAAAATAATTATAAAAAAGTATTTTTAAAAGAAGATTTAAATAAAGTTTTTGAAGCTGGGAAAGAACTTGGAACTGCTGGTGATAACCTCAATAAGATGGGAACTAATGCCGCAAAACAATCTGCAATAAAAGCTGCAAGCGGAGTTAAAAACTTTCTTGTTTTTAATACTGTCTGTACGAATATAGCAAAGAAATTAAATGAAAATTGGGCAGCCAAAAGGCAATTACTCCCAGTTATAAACTCTATCTATACAAAAACAATGGTGGTTTTAACTTTTTTTTATAAAAGTAATTTAAAAATAATTATCATGAGAGGATTTAAAAAATTTTATTCATGGGATTTAGCTTTAGCAGCAATTTTTATTTATGAAAGTTTTTTAGAAAAAGGCATAGACGCCAAACAAGCATCTCAAAAAGCAAATTTTCAAACTCTTAAACAAAAAATAGAAGAATATTATTCAAAAATAACTAGCAAACAATTAACTATAAATCCAATCACTCTTCAAATAAGAGATAGCGAAGGCGGAGAAACTTCATTTTTTAATAGAAAAAATAGAGAAGATAGAATTTCAGGTTCTGACAGTTCTGGTTTAGGTTCTAGCGTTGACAAATCAATAAATGATTTCGCATCGGCCATAAAAGGTCAAAGAGATTTATTTAGTGGTGGTCAAATAAAAAATATTATAACCAAAAGTAAATTAAGTGATAGTGAAAAAAAGCTTATCGAATCAAATATATCTACATTTATAAGAGAATTTGGATCTCCAATTAAACCTACAAATTCAAGAAACTATATTGATTTAATATCAGAATATTTTAGCATAAATAAAAGATTTTTTAATGGCTTATCCGAAATAAAAGATAATAACGGCAATATATTAAAAATTGGTACTGATGGACTTGCAGAAATACCAACAAACTTTAATTTCTCTAAAATCATTGATGATGAACAAAGAAAAAAAATGCAATTATTTTTTATTTATAACTCCATAAAAGATGAACCTTTAAAGAAAAAATTCAATGAAATAATTAAAGAAGTATACATTATCAGATCATAATGATTTTTTTTATTTTTTTAAAAAAAAAGTGCATATTTGTTAGGTAAGAAAAAATATATAGATATAAATATAATTAATTTTTTAATTATATTAACGTAATATGTTGGGAGAAACAAATGACGCCTTATTTTAATTCAGAGGAAATTGAAAAAATCATAAATAATCCAAATTTAGCTAAGCAATTGATTGGCGAGAATTTTGGATATGAAGATGAAAGTGGCGAAGATGAGGCTTATGAAGCAGAGGAAGAATATGAAGATGAAGCTAGTGAACATGAAAATGATGTTGAAAGTATGTCTGATAAAGAAAAAGTTAAATTAGCTTATGAAATTTTAAGCATGACTTCTTACGAAGATGAAATATTTATGAAAATACTTGGTAGACTTAGAAAATTAATGAGATAGAAATAACATGCCTATAGATGAATTTAAAGATATATACGCTGAATTAAAAAAAGGCGTTGATCAAACTAATGATTTATTTATAAATGAATTTAACAAAGAAATTGAAGAGTTTGTTGACAGTAAGGCTGAACGTGGTGATAAATTTATTTTGCCACTTAAATGGATAACCAAGACTATACCTGAAGATGAGAAGAAAATAAAGCAAGAAGCAGAAGAGCGAGTACAAGAAGAAAATAGAAAAGAAAAAGCTGCTGTATCTGCAGAAAAAGAAAAAGATAAAAAACAAAAACAAAATGCAAAAAGTAAAAAATTAGAAGATCAAAAAAAAGATCAAAATAAAAATGTCACTGAAAAAAACAACAATAAGCTTGTTGTTGAAAACAAAAACAATTCAGAACCACCTCCAAAAATTTATAATCCTTAAATTTTCTAACTATGCCAAAATCTTCTAAAAAAGAAAATCCTAAAAAAGATAATTCTGAAAATAATAAATCAAAAAGTAAACGAGTAGTTATAGCAGAGACTATTGAAGAAATAAAAAAAGAAAAAAAAGAAAATATAGAAACTAAACCTATAAATTCTAAAATAGAAGTAATAATTAATAAAAACAATAGTTATGAAATAATTGTCGAAGGTATTACTGATGATGATAAAGATAATTTAAAGATGAATGAATGGGGAAGTGGGACATATAATGTTGAACCTGCTCCAATTTTTGGTGTTATAAAAAGAGCTAATCAAATTTTATCTGTTTTTAAGGTTAAAAAATAAATAAAAGTTTATTTATTTTTTTATTAAAAAATAAATTATGATTTCTAATAATATTTCAAATTTTAATTTTTTATTTGGTGACTATTTTATTGAATTATCTCGTTTTTTTGCGATTTTTAGTGCAAGTGTTATTTCATATGAAGGACAAAATGAATATAAGTATATTACATATCCAATGATAGTAATGTTGGGTTCTCCAACTGCTGCATACAGAAGATTACAAAATATTACTAATAATACACAAGATGGAAAGCAAGAAAATAAAAGTCAAAAATATCCATTAATAAATTTTGTACCCACTAATTTTGATAGAGTGGTTGGTATGGAAGTGCCATATGCTAGAAGATTAACGAGAATGAGTGATAACTATACCAGAATAGATAGAGATATTCAGAGATGGAATATAACTTATCAGATGTCACTTTGGACTTCTTCTTACAGAATGAGAGATGATATCTTGTCTAAAATTTTTAGATCATTTCCTGCCGGTGAAATGGCTTTAAAGCACTATCCTAATCCAGATAATCCAAGTTATTATTATAATATGGAGTTTAAATTGGAGGGCGGATTCAATGATTCCACTGATTTGGAAAGTTTGGATCAAAAACAGACAAGAGATATGATAAGGACAGATTTTAGTGTTAGCGGTCCTGCTGTTTTACCTTATGAAAATAGTACGGTTGGTAATATTAAATATGTTGATTTTTCATTTAACAGAGTGGATACCATAGATAAATTTCAATATAAATTTGAGTTTGATGAAAATGGTGATATGCTTTATACGCCATTATACGTTCCGTAATAAAATTTAATTTTATAAAAAAAAAGTTATTATTTTTGATTATTTATAAAAAATAATATTGAAGGTGATAAATATATGTACGAAATAAAAAATAATATGTATCAATCTATAAAAATAATTGTTGATAAACATAACTCAGTGATTGTGCCACCTAAAAGTACTATAAAAATAAATATAAATGAAACCACGGAGCAGATTGAAGATTTAAAAGCAAGTGGCAACATTACGTATAAAAAAATTTAAAGTTAAAGGGATTTTGTTATTATGGCTGAATATACAGTATCAGATATTAAGGGTAAAGGATTTAAATACGAACAGTATGCGCAAGAGCAAATAAGTGATGTAGTTGCTCCAACTGGAACTTTTGGATGTTTTATTGGAACCAGTAATTGGGGACCAATAAACACTCCTTATATAATCACAGGTGGCTTAAGTGAATTTCGAGACACTTTTGGTTATGCTGGAACCAGAATAGATCACGCATGGACTGCAGCAGATTTGCATTTTAAAGCAAATTCTGCTTTAGGTATTTATACAAGAATAGCAGATGAAAGTGTAGCCTCTAGATCTTTTTTGCTTTTAAAAGATAAAATAGATAAACCTGCAATTGTTAAAGGAAGCAAAACAATCCGAAATGGAGTTTTAATTTCTAATACCAATAAGCTTTTAAGTTTATATTTTAAATATAAAGAAAATGGCGATATAGCGAAAGAACTTTCTCCAGTACTTGTTGATTTTTCTGATTATTTATCTAATAATGCAGAATTAAGTGGCACTATGGTTACCACTCCAATAGAAATTGGAACAGCTCAAGCAGTGGTTATACAGATTGATTATAACGACGATCAGAAAAATAAATTTATTTTTACTATTCAGCCAACTAGTTCTCAAATTATTAATAACGTAACTGAGTTTAAAGCTTTTATTGAAAATGATGCTTTTACAAAAGTTATTGATAAAACTGGAGTTGAAGTTACACCAAAACCTTTAATAAGTGATTTCTTAACAGTTTCTGTACTTAATAACAATATTTATTTAAAAACAAAAGTATTAAATTATTCCTTTAAAGTTACTGACGTAACAAAAATATTTTCAAAAATTACGCCTAACTATCCAGTAAAAACTCCATATGTTTCAATATTGGAAGCTATTAATAAAGCCATTAATAAAGGTATTGATGAAAATAATCAAGTAACTAATGTTGCAGATTATAGTGTAGCAAGTATTGATTATGACGGAAATTTAATTTTAACAGGTATAAATACTGGCACTGATTCCATAATTTATGTTAATACCAATTCTACCATAACAGGAGATCTTGGATTGGCAACTGGAGCTGGTTCTGAAGGTGATAAAAAGGGTTCACAAGGGACAGCTATTGGAACTTTTAGAGCAAAGTACAGAGGAATTGAAGGTAATACTATTCAATTAAGATTTTACGAAGACAACAATCTTCCAAATCTTGGTATTTATTTTAGAAAAAATTTAGTTGGAAATATAGTTGATTACAATTTTAATTCAGCTTCTGATTATTTCATTGGCACTCAAATAGACAATGATCCTGTCTTAAATAAGATTTTAAAATATGATCATGCTTTAAATTTTTTTGATTTTGTAGATGAAGATGATTCAATGACTGCTGGTGTTCAGTTATATGAAAATGATGGTATTACCCCTATTGGTTCTAATTGGCAAATAGAAAGTGGCTCTCACTCATTAACTGGTGGCGATAGTGGAGAAAATGGTGATGCTTTAAACTATAACATATTAAGTGTAATTGAAGAATTAAAAAATATTGATCTCTATCAAATTGACTATGTGGTTGCTCCTGGATATGAAGAAGAAAATGTTCAAAATGCAATGTTAAACCTTTGTTCATACAGACAAGATTGTTTTGCTTTTCTTGATATGCCACTAATTACTGGTATAAACAGAAGAGATGCAGTTATTAAAGCTACCAGATATATAAATGGAAATTATCTAAGAACTGATAAAATCAATTCCATTTATGGTTATTTGGCATTTCCTTATGTTAGAATCAGAAAAAGATATTATAACACAAAAAATGAGTTGGTGTCTGATATTGCGTTGGTTTCTCCAACAACTATTTTACCATATCTGTATACTTTAAAAGATATTAACACTGGAACAACTTTTGATATGGCTGCTGGTGAAAGTTATGGTGGCAGAATATTATTGGATCCTGCTGATTTTAGTGGAGTACAGTTTATTTTAAATCAAGAAGACAGAGATCTGTTATATGCTGATAGTCTTGATATGTGTATTAATCCAATAGCTTTTAATACCAATGCTGGATTTTTTATTGATGGTCAAAAAACCACTTTAAGAAAAAATCTAAATGGTAGATTAACTTCTCTTTCAAGAGTAAGTGTCATGAGAACTGGATTATTTATTAAAAAAACCAGTCACAAAATCTCAAGACAATATTTCTTTGCGCCAATTGATCCAACAACTTGGAAAGATTTTGCAACTAAATTAAACAGAGAAGTAATGCAACCTTTATTGGTTAACAGAATGATTGAGCCAAATTATATTCTGAAATGTGATAGTAGCACTAATACTGCGCAAGTAAGAAATAACAATGGTATGGTTGCTTATCTTGAATTTACTCCATATAAAAAATTGGAAAGAATTAAATTGATAGCTAATATTACTGAAAGCGAAACTACAGTTACTGCTGCAGAATAAGGAAAAATAAAAAATGGCAACAAATATATTTGATACCAGAAATATTATAAGAGAAACCCCAAAAATGGGGAACAGATTTTTGTTAGCTCCAGATCGTACACAGTTAGATAGCATTATAAATGGAAAAGCAGCTGCTTCAGGCTCAAAAGCAACGCCTGAAGCTAAATTTAAAAAATTAAACACATTAAATGATGGTGATGATGTGGTTTTTAAAGGAAAATCAGAAGGTAATCCGACAGATGTTTTAAATTTAAGTTTAATAAGTGCTACTATTCCAGCTTTTGAATTTGAAACCGGTGACGTTAACCGATTCAATGACACAGTAAAACATATCACTAAATTTACGGCACCTAGCGATATGTCAACTTCTTTTTATGACTATATAAATGGCAGTGCCACCTCAATTATGATGGCATGGCAATCCAAAGTTGGTTTTAAACTAACAGGCGAAATAAACTATAAATATCAATATGTTTGTGACATGGATCTCTATGTTTACGGTCCAAATAGACCTGGGTATAAAGTTAATCAATCAGGTGTTGATTCCCCAGAAATAGATTTATTGATGCATTTTAAAATATTTAATGCGTGGCCAAGAAGCGTTGATATTGGTGATTTCTCTTATGACAATGCTGAAATTAAGAAAGTACAAGTTCAATTTGCATATGACATGATTGTGCCATATAAAAACAAAACTAGATCTGGAAAAACTAATAGTGGTTATAATGTTGGGTTACAATCTTTGGATAGATCGGAAGTAAGTGATAAGTTTTCTGCTAGTGATAATGCAGATGAAATCTATAACATTTTTGTAAATAATAAAGGAAATTAAAAATGGCTAATAACATATTTGACACTAGAAATATTATAAAAGAAACACCAAAAACAGGTAATAGATTTTTATTAGCTCCGGATCCAACAACTATAAACACCATAGTTATTAATTCTCCACTATATAAATTATTAGAGAAAACCAGTAGTTCACATATTAAAACAATTTTTAAAGGAAATGGAAGCGACACCACTGGAATATCTGACGTTTTAAATTTAAGCTTGTTGAGTGCTACCATTCCTGCTTTTGAATTTGAAACTGGCGATGTCAATCACTTTAACGATACAGTTAAACATTTAACTAAATTCACGGCACCTGGCGATATGTCAACTTCTTTTTATGACTATATAAATGGCAGTGCTACCACTATCATGTTAGCATGGCAATCCATGGTTGGTTTTAAGCTAACAGGGGAACTTGGGTACAAAGAGGATTATGTTTGTGATATGGATCTCTTTGTTTATGGCCCAAATAGACCAGGACTGTCCAGTGGAAATGATACTGTTGGAAGTAATGCATTAATGCAATATAAAATCTTAAACGCATGGCCAAGAAGTGTTGATATTGGTGATTTCTCTTATGACAACGCTGAAATCAAAAAAGTAATGGTTCAATTTGCATATGATATGGTTATGCCAGTTATGATTAGAGGTGAATCAGACGCAGGACTCGGATTAAAACCAATAGATTTCGTTACTGATGAAGCAGAAATAAAATCTAAATTAGCTCAAAATGATGATGGAATTTATCAAGTAAAACTATAATCTTTTTTTTTAAACAAAAAGAGATCATAGTTTTATATAAATATAAATGATGATAAATTTATTTTTATATTTTGTCGTCTTGGTTGGAATTTTTCTATCTTCCATCGCAGGACTTTATAGCATTTCTGGATTAATTATTATTTTTAAAGGAAATATAATTGCCACCACTTTGATGGCAATTACTTTGGAAGTTAGTAAAATATCAATTTCAATTTATATACACGTTTTTTGGAAAAAAGCAAATAAATTTTTATTAACATATCTAACTTTCGCTTTATTAGTTTTGATGATGATTACATCTGCCGGTGTCTATTCATATCTCAGTAAAAGTTATATGACTTCCACTGACACTGACGTTATTTATGAAAAAATAAAACTCGCTGAAAGTCAAATAGAAATTGAAAAAGAAAAAATAAAAAACAAACAAGAAGAAATTAAAAATCTCAAAAATGTTCCTTTGGAAAATAGAGATAATGGTTATTATTACAAAATTAATGGTTTAAACGCAAAAATAACAGAGTATACCAATAGTATTGAAAAAATTACAGATAGCATTACACCTTTAAAAAATAAAGTTTTAGAAATCAATATGGAAATTGGACCATTAAAATATATCTCTTTGTTACTTTATCAAAGTGAAGGAAAAGCCGCGATTGATAAAAGTGTACAAGTGTTTATCGGTATAGTGGTTGTGGTGTTTGATCCATTAGCTATTTTACTTATTTTCTCTGGTATACACGGTCTTCACAAACGCAAAGATGAAATGGAAAAAATTAAAAATGAATTGGAAGAGAAAAAAGAAGCAGAAAAAGAAATTAAAAACAGATTAAAATTAGAAAAAGAAAAAAAGGCACAAGAAAAATTAGAAAAAGAATTAGAAATTCAAAGATTAAATAAAGAGAAAAGAATTCTAGAAAAAATAGAAAAAAGAAAAAAAATAAAAATGCAAAAAGAAATGAGTGAAGAAAATAAATTAAAAGCAGAAATCGCTTCAACTTCCTCATTAGAAGAACATATAAGTTCAAAAATAGATGAAAACACAAAAGAACTGGCAGAAATAAAAAAAGTAATAAACATCATTAATCCAAAAATAGAAGATGAACAATTACCAACTATTCCTCCTCCAGAACAAGAAACAGTTAAAGCGGTAATGGTTACACCTATAACACCTGTGACGGTAGAAGTTGAGGACAATAAAAAAATATTAAAAATAAAGAAAAAAGAAGATGTGGTAGTTATTGATGAAAAAAAAATAATTCCACCTTTAATTAAAAATAGACCCAAAAAAATAAAAAGAAAAAAGAAAACAGTGATTTTAGAAAAAAAAGAAAATGATTTGATTTTACAAAAAGAAAATGAAATAGATAATCTTTATAATAACAAAATTGAAGAAAAAATCCCTAAAGTGGTAAAAATAAACAAAAACACAAAAAAATATTTTAATGATATAGAAGAGGAAGATTTATTCTTAGAAAAAAAAATAAATGAGAAACAAGCTGACAAAGAGAAAAAAATAGATTATCTATATAATGGCGAAAGAAAAGAAGATTATCTAATAAAATATGAAACCAAAAAAAGAAAAAAAAATTAACAGTTTAAATGAGATGATTAGCACCTCGGCAATACAAGGTGTTAATCTGCCTCTTATTGCTAAACCAATAAAAACAAATGCTTATGAAATAGGCAACTCTTACGACGCAAGAAATAATTCTTTTCCTATCTTTAAAATAAAAGATGATCCCAATCACAAAAGAAAAAAAAAGAAAAAAAGAAAAAACTTTACGGATAGAATAAAAGATATAGAACATAACTATATAAATGATATAAGAGATAATTCTTATCTTATGAGTTATGGACCAGGCGCAATAGGTTTTTAAACTTTTTGGCTTTTTCTATCATACAATAAATTATTCAACTATTTAGAGGGAATTTTAATGGATAAAACTAAAGAAGAACTTTTTGATCTTTACATGAACAAAGCAGCTAAAAATAGAGAAATGGGACTTTCAAGTGATATGAATGATGAAGACTATGATGACAATTCATATGATGACGATACAGATGACTCTTTTGCTGAATATGAGGACGATTTAGATGATGAGTATGAAGATAGTCTAGATGAAGATGAAGACGACTATGATGATGAGGATGATGAAGAAGACGAAGATGATGAAGAATTTGATGAGGAAGATGACGATGATTATGGAGACGATGAAGAAGATTTCGATGAAGATGATGACTTCGAAGACGACGAAGAAGATTTTTAATGTCTGATGTTTATGTTTTTTACGACGGTAACTGTGTCGTCTGCAATATGGAAATAGAATTCTATAAAGCAAAAGAAAAACAAAACTTAATCAATTGGGTTGATATCAGTCACCCCAAATTCAATCCAGTTGATCATGGTTTAGAAAACTTTCCTTTCAAAAAAAGACTATATGCTAAAAAAGAAAACACACTTCTAGAAGGAGTGGACACTTTTATTTTGATTTGGCAAACACTACAAATTTTTTCTTTTTTAACCTATCTCGCAAAATTTAAAATCATTAGAACAATTATGAATATTGGTTATCATTTTTTCACAATCATAAGACCATACTTACCTAAAAAAAATAAATGTACAGATGATTATTGTGAATTATGACCTATCACTTTTTTTATTTTATTATCTTATTAGTTGATGGTAAATATAAAGGTATTTATGGAGGAATACACAGTACAGAAAATCTAAATGATAATTATTTGGGTGGTGGCATTCATATAAAAGAAATTAAAAAAAAATATGGTGATAAAAGCCTAATAAGATTTGATATGAAATTTTTTGATAGCAGAGAAGCAGCTATTGAATATGAAAAAAAAATTATAAATAAAGATTGGATTAAAAATGAATATTCCATCAACAAAATAGTTGGCGGTAGAGGTTCAATAAATAAAAAAAATATACCTTATACCAGAGAACAACAAATCATGATATTAGAAAAAAAATTAAAAAAAGAATTAAAAATTTATAATTCTGATATGGATTAGAATTTTTGGCACACTTTTTTCAGTATACCTTATAAATTTAATTATTTGAGGTATATGATGAAAAAGCTATTTATAATTTTAACAATGTGTTTATTTTTTAATCAAAATGTTCGCTCTGAAACAGAATTGATGGCTAAAAATTATTCTTATGAAGCCAGTGTACATTACATAAACAGAGATTTTGATAAAGCATCTGAGTTTTATAAAAAAAGTCTTCAAATAAGAAAAAAACTAAATTTGGTTAATAATCATTATGTAACCATTCTTAAGTTATTTATCTACAGTGAATTTCACAAAGGTGATGGCTGCGACATTGTTCTTGACGGTAAAGATTATTGGTTGTTGTTAACAGATGATGACAAGGAATTTTCATATGATTATAAAAAAATTATGAATAATTGTTATTAATTTTTTTTCTCTTTATAAAATATATTAAAAGGAGATCTAACTATGAAAAAATTTATATCAGCATGTTGTATGTTCTGTTTCTTTGGTTTTAATGTGTCTTTAAAATCTTCTCCAATTGATCTTATTAATGCATTAAAAGAAGAAATGAGCCCACAAAATAAAAGTTTTATGACAGCCTTAATAAATATTGAAATCAAAAAAAATGATAAAGAAATTGAACACTTAAAAAACCAAATGGCTATCAACCATGGTGGAAAATTTATGTCTGAACTACAAAGAAAAAAAGAAATTCAAAATAGAATTGAAATCTTAGAAAAGGAAAATGAAACTTTAGTTTCTAAATAGAGGAAAAAAATGAGCAGATTTAAACAATATATGACACTTATTCAAGAAAGTGATGATCCAACTTTGCCTAGTTATGATAACTTTACAAATCTAAAAATAACTAACACTATGAATGATGATAATTTTTTAAAAAAATTAAATGAAGCAATTAATAAACTTAACAAAACACATAACAGCACAAAATTAACAAGCATATATGATTTAATTCAAAATGGATTAAAATCAATTAATCAAGCAAAAGACAAAGAAAATAAAGAAAAAGCAATTGCATCTTTTAAAAATCAAATAGCAAAAGAAAAAGAAAATAGAAAAAGCGGTGTTAGTGAAGGCGAAAAGACTATAAATGAATTTATTTTTCAGTTTTTGCTAAAAACTGAAGAGTATTTAGCACAAAAAATAAAATAAATGTTCTAAACAATAATCTTGCTTCGCTGATCTTTTCTCTCTATGATGATATCACTATCAAATTGAAAAAGATCAGCGCCTGATTCATGAGATATCACATATATCCCAATCTCTGGATATGATTCTCGTAATATATTTAAATATTTATTGATACTAACCATATCTATCGAAGCAAATAGCTCATCTATAAAAAGTATATTTGCTCCGCCAATATTTATTCTCATCAAATTAAGAATAGCCAAATTAATAGCAATGTTCAATTTAGCTTTCTCACCAGTTGACAATTGTTCATAGTCAAATTCATGACCGTTATAGATAATGGTTTCTTCAAATATGTCATTAAAGGTACATGTCAATTTACTTTGAAAGACTATGTCCAATATGGCATTTAAAATGTTATTATAAACAGGAACTATTTTCTTTAATAGAAATTTCTTTATACTGTCATCGTTTCTGTAATCAAGAATGGTGTTCCATAATTCGCCCACCTGTATTTCTTTTTCAAGTGAAGTCTTTTTAATAATGGCTTTTTTATTTTCTGTTCTTGACAAGGTTCTCTCCTGCCAATAATGCGCGAGATCTTTTTTAATCAGCAACTGTTTTTCTAGCTCTTCTTTTCTTTTAATAAATACATTAATTTTATCAATCAAAGTTGACTTACCATTATTTTCAATGATATCATTTTTTATTTCTTTATCAAGCGTGATTTGTTTAATCTTTTCTTTTAAATCTTTTAACAACTCTTTTTCTGTTTTTATTTTTTCTTTTAATTCTCGAACAGTTTTAAAAGATGGTTTTAGTTTGGTCAGTTTTGTCTTTTGTTGTAGTTCATCTATTTGTTTCTTGATCTTCACCAAATGCGTTTCATGTCTGCCATCTGGATCTTTACCGCAATGTTGACACAGGAGATCATGTTTTTGTTCATTTAAGGAATTAACCAAGTCAGCTTTTCTTTTTCTCGTTTCGAAGGTGTAAGAGATAATATTTTTAACATTTTCAATTGCTATCTTTAAGGCAGATTCGCTTGTTATCACTGCCCTGTTCTTATCCACGATGTCCTTATAAAGATTGACGTAATGGTTTATATTCTCTGTGGTTTGATCATCAATGGATAAAGTATTTTCACTTTCAAGTTTTCGTTTCTCAACCACGATGGATTGTTGCCTTTCTCTTTCAAGTTTGATTTCTTTTTTAAGAAACTGATTGACCGTCTTAAACTTAGAATTGGTTTCAATATATATAGTTTGTATTCTGTTCAATTCTTTTTTGGCTAAAGCCAATTTTTCTTTTACCTTCTGTGTATATTCTTTAAATTTATCAAGCCTAATAATATTTTCAATCAGAGAAGTTCTTTCGCTAGCAGGTAACTCGAAGAAGTTTCTGTTACCTTCGCGACTCATCAGCACTGTCTTGATAAAGGTTTCTCTGTTGAGACCGATGACTGAATTTATTTTTTCTTGAGTTAAATTTTTATCAGATAGGGTTTCATCATGTTCCAGATCATTTTCATCCCATCTAATAAATGAAAGTTGATCACCTTTGCCAGAATATTTTCTGTATCTCATGATTTCATATCGTTGATCATCTTTATGAAAGATGAGACCAACCAACATATTTTTTTTGGCTTCTTTATTGATCAAGCCATCTTTGTTTATTTTTTTATTAGGTGAATTTCCATAAATGGCATAGTCAATACTTTTTGTCAACTGCGATTTACCAGAACCATTATTATGAATTAAAGGTTGATCGTCGTCTGTTTGATTTTCTTTAAAATCATGATTATGACCAAATATTCTGTGAACGCCTGTATCACTAAAAGTGAAATCATGTCTGCCATAAAAAGAAGCATAATTTTCTATAATTAGTTTTTCAAATCTTATAATACTTTTCATTAATCCTCAATTAAATAGATAATCCAACATCAAGTCTTTGTCCATGTCAAATTCATTTTCTTTGACATAACTTTTTATAATATCTTCCACATCTTCAGATATATAGTTTTCCCAGTCTTTAGCAATTGCTATCTTTTGTATATTGTTTGTAATATTCCATTCAAATTGGACATCAAAATTATTCTGTAGAAGTCTGTCTCTTAATTTTAATAAAACTATTTGTTCAATGTTCTTTTTTATTTTCAATTTTATAAAACAATTTTTTAGGTTAAGAATATTGGACATGGAATCTTTATTCAGTTCTTGATAGACAAAACGAGGAGAGAGTTGATTTTCATAAAACTCTAGTTGGTCTATGTCATCATCATAGAAACACCACCCGTGATGTCCATGATCTCCAAAATGGCTCTCAAAAGGCGATGACACATAGGTGATATTATTTATGGTTTGATGACTGTGATAGTGACCAGAAAAAATTCTTTTGAAGCCTCTATCAATGTCTTCTGCTTTTAGTTCTGAAAAAACATCTTCATGCCCATTGTCAAGATTAAAGCCTCTTAGGCCAAGGTGTGTTATTAAATAACTTTCACGTTCCAATTTTATGGTTGCTAATTTTTCTTTGATGATTTCATCTTGAAAAAATGGTAGAAAATAATAATCTCTTTTATTAATGGTAAAACATTTGAGATCGTCGATGAAGTTGCATGAATGTTTAAAAATTGAGACACTGTTTATTTCAGTAGAATTTCTGCTTAAGATGTCATGATTGCCTGGTATGAGATAGGTGTCAAATCTTTTCATTATTTTGTGAAGAGCAATTATGGCATGATGTTGTGTTTCCACTCCTATAATATCTTTGACATGAAAGACATCGCCCAAGATAAAAACTTTATCTATTCTTCTTTCTTCACATTGTTCATAAAAATGATCGAGAGATTTGATAATATGTGGTAAAAATTTATTATTTTTTTTATGCAGTTTGATATGCAGATCGCTGATTAAAGCTATTTTCATAATTTATTATATGCGTAAATTTTTTTTGTGTTCCTTAAATTTTTTTTAAACAGTTAACTTTTTTTTGAGGGTAGAATATGCTGAAGAGCAAAGAGAGAAAGATTCTTTAATTAAACAGAAATATATTTGTATATATAAAATAATTTAAATGATTAAAACGCAAACTTTAGACTATAACCAATTTATTTTCAATGAAATCAGAAATGATATCAAGAAAACTCTTCACTTTATAAATCTTTATTGTAGAGAAAAAGATATTACTTCCATTAGAAAGTATTTTTGGCATAAATCAGATATCTCCCAGATTTATCCAGATTCGCTTGATCACCTTTTCAAAGGTAAACTATCAGTTTATTATTTGGCGTGTAATCGTTCATTTGTGGAATATTATTATCATTTGCATCCTGATATCAGAGAGGATTTGGGAAGAATATTGATGTTGAATGATAAACAAGAGATAGTGAGACAGAATGGTTATTTGAAATCTTATTTGCAAAAAATATTGAATAATAATTTTGTTATTTAAACAACTTGTTTTTAATCGAATTAAAATAGAAAATAAAGGAAATCAAACAATATGTTTTTTAGGTTATTAGGAAAAGAAGTTAATTTTTTAGATAAAGAAAATAAATTTTATTATCCCTCTTTGAAAGAGAAAAACGAGGCTAAACTTTTTAAGTTTAAGGATGGAAAGATAGAAATTATGGATGGAGACTTCTTATTGAAAAGAATTCCTAAATCTGAAAAGATCAAGATGAATGAGAAGACTCATACTTTTATAGAAGCGGAGAATGGCAATGTTATTTGTTTCCAACCAATTGATAATTTTCATTTTTTGGTTTGGGACAATGATGGTGAAGTTTTGAAAATAAATCATCATGATTTAGATGAAAATGACACCATATTGACTTACAGTTATAATGATGAAATCTGGGAAGCTACAGATATCAGTTACATACAGCATCCTGATAAATATTTTGGATTTGACCCTGAAAAAAAGGATCCATCAGTTGAAAATTACATTTTTGAAGTTCCAGAGGGATATGGAATTATTATCAATAATTTTTTTGTGATTTAGAAGTTTTTTCTCTTAAAAAACCATTATCATTAAAAATTACTATTATATACCTTTCGGAGAAATTATTCTATGAATAAAACGTCAATCTTATCGCCACCAGAACAACAAGTGAAACCAAAAACAAATAAAAATACACATAAAAGCCTTCTCACCAGAAGAGACATTTATGCTCCATTTGAATACCCTAAAGCCTATGACTATTGGGAAAAACAACAACAAGCTCATTGGCTCCACACTGAAATTGGAATGGCAAGCGACATTAATGACTGGAATTTTAAACTTACAGATGCAGAAAAATATCTCATCGGCATGACACTTAAAGGTTTTACCCAAGCAGAAACCATAGTCAACGAATACTGGTCACAACGAGTCGCAGACTTCTTTCCAAAACCAGAAATAGCAATGATGGCCATCGCATTCGCCAATATGGAAACCATTCACACGAAAAGCTATGCCTATCTCAATGAATCTCTCGGCATAGAAGAATACTCAGCCTTCCTCTATGAACCATCCTGTAAAGCCAAAATAGACAGACTTATCTTTCCAAAAGAAAAAACCAGAGAACACATCGCTAAAAGCTTAGCCATCTTTTCTGCCTTCACAGAAGGTGTCTCACTCTTCTCTTCATTCGCCATTCTTTTATCATTCAGCAGAAGAAACCTTCTAAAAGGTGTTGGACAAGTTATTAATTTCTCTGTTAGAGACGAAAGTCTACACAGTGAAGCAGGTTGTTGGTTATTCAGAACATTAGTTGCAGAAAACAAATCCACTTTCACAGATGAATTAAAAAAAGAAATCTATCAAACAGCCAGAGATACATACTTATTGGAAGAAAGTTTTATTGACACAGCCTTTGCAAAAGGTGATATAGAAGGCTTATCTGCATATGATCTTAAAAATTTTATTAAACACAGAATCAATATCAAACTAGGCGATATAGGTATGAAAGCTAATTACACGGATATTGATCAAGAAGCTCTCAAAAGAATGGAATGGTTTGATTTCATGACTAACGGCGTAATGCATACGGATTTTTTTGCTATGCGTGTGAGCGAATATTCGAAAGGTGTAATACATGCCGATGATTGGAATGACATATAGTGGCAGGCAGAAAGACTAGTACTTTAGATGAGATTATGGCTAAAATGCCATCTCATCTGAAAATAGTCGCAGAGACATATCAGAATACACAAACATATGCCACATTTATTGATGAACAATATGGAGAATTTCAAGCTAAACCACATGACATCATTAATAGAGGGCGAAAACATCCATTAAGAAACAAAAAGAAAGGTGGTGGAAATGTACCTCCTAAATATCAAATCGATGATATAGAAAACAAACTAAAAGAATTATATGGAAATTATGTTACTATCATAAATCATTCTTATATGGGTATTGGAGAAAATTGTATCTTTGTGATTCAAGGCAAAGAGTATGTTTCTAAACCATCCAGAATTCTTAAAGGAAAATTACCTAGAGGAGTTTATTTAAAAAAATTAAATGAAAAAAATATTTTGACCAGAGATCATTTTGAAGAAAAATTAAAATCAATCAGAGATGATGTTGAGATTTTGGAATATAATGAAAATTATAAAAAAGAAAAAAGTCTTTTCAAATTTAAAAATTTCAATAAGCCTGTGAGATTGTTGGGTATTTCGATCTTAAATGGAGCTGTACATCCATTGGAAAGAAATAAAAATCCTTTGGATAATTATTTTAATAAAACAGTCTCTGAAGATTTAGAGGTAAAAAAAAAAGTTATTAAAAAACGAAATATGTCTTTGGCTGAAAAAAAGATTTATTTTTTTTTGGAAAATAGAGGATTTAATTTTAAATATAACAGCCAACTACCCGATCAAGAAAATTTTTGGGATTTTATAGTTTTTAAAAATAATGAACCAAAAATTGTAATTGAAATTGATGATGAATTTTATCATGGTCTCACACAAGATGCAAATTCAAATCGTATTAATGGAATTAAAGATGCAGAAAGATTTAGAAATGTCGATGAAAATATTGTTTACTTACAGTGTGATAGCTTAAGAGTTGAAAATTTATATGCAGAAATTTTAAGAGTTTTTGATATTGATTATTATGATTGGCTACATGAAATGGTTGCTAAATGTTTAACTTCTGCTTTTCCTTATCCAATATATTCTGAGATGAGAATGACACAAGACTATTATAATTTATGTAAACAAAAACAATATAAAAAAAATTTCTATACTGGTAATTCTTTAATTTTAAATTTTCATCACTCAATTTACAATTCTAGACGAGAAGGCCAAATGAGTCCTTTGAAAGCTTGGAAAAATCAAGATAAATTAATTAAATGTATTACTAATAGATTTATTTATTCCAGCAATCTTTCTTCAGTTTCTATAGCGAGAGGATTTGAAAAAAACAGAATAGCTTCAAGAGTAAGCGTTTTTCAACCAAGTCTGGCAAGAATGATAATCGAAAAATATGGAGATCGTTGCGAAAAAATTATTGATCCATTCTCAGGATTTTCTGGAAGAATGTTGGGCGCTGCAAGTTTAGGATTAACTTATTATGGTTTTGATTGCAGACAGGAAGTGATTATTGAATCAAGAGTGATAAAAGATTTTTTAAATTTACAAAATGTTTATTTGGATATTAAAAATATTATTTATGATGATTATGAAGATGAATATGATTTGTTATTGACATGTCCTCCTTATGAAAATAAAGAAATTTGGTTTGAAGATCAAAAAAGTTTTAAAATTGATTATTATATAGATTTGTGTTTAACTAAGATTAAAGCAAAGAAATATATTTTTGTTATTGATGATGTGGAGACCAATTATCAAAAATATTTTGTTGACTATATTGTTAATCAATCACATTTTGGAAAAAATAAAGAAAAAATATTATTGATATAAAAAATATTAAAGGAGTTTTAAAAACATGAGTCAATTTAAAAGATATATGGAAATAATTCAAGAAAGCAAAGATTTAAATGGAATTAGTCAAGAAATAATAGCTAAAATAACACCATATTTCTCAGATTATGAAAAATTTTCAAAAGCATTTGATAATAAATTTTTATTTAAAGATGTTAGCTATAAAAAACTTAAAGATGGAAAAACGATTAGAGAAATATTTGAAAAATATTTAAAAGGAAAAAAAGATTTAAATAAATTATATAAAATATTAATTGAAATAATGTTTGGTTATAAAAATGAACCAAACAGAAAAGATGTGTTTTTAATGCATATTGGAAATTTATTAACACCCCCTAAGGCAGGATATCAAAGACCTGAGTCTACTTGGAATTTAGAAGATAAATTAAAAGATATAAGTAAACTTACAGAAGAAATAAATAAATTTAATCCAAATTCAGCACTATCACAGTGAGTGACGATTTTTATTTAAATCAATTTGACAACGTAATCAAAAAAATCTTAACGTTGTCAAACACATTTTGGAAAAAAAAGAAAAAAATATGGAAGGAGTTTTAAAATATGAGTCAGTTTAAAAAATATATGGAAATAATCAATGAACTTAAAGTTAACAAGGAAGTTGATTTTAAAACTCAAAAAAATATAATTAAAATTAAAAATGTTAGAGATATTAAAGGTATAAATCCTGAAGCTTATGATTACTTCAGAAGACGAATATTACACTTTGATGAAGCATTAGATGAAATGGATGAAGAGTCTAAAATTTTAGAATATGATTTTAGCAATTTTTTACCAAAAACAAATCTTTGCATGTTAATAATAAAAAGTAGAAGAGATCAAATTGAATCTATGCAACCAAAAGAAGAAGGTGAATTTAATATTACTTTATTTTTTTACATGAATATAGAAGATAATGCTACTTTTAATGAATATACATTTTATGATGTAAGTATGAATGCTAATGATATAGATTTGTCAGATATGTTACAAGATATCAAAAATGAACTAGAAGAAAATAAAAACGAAAATGCAAAAAAAATATTAGAATTCTTAAAATCGTCTACAGTACAAAACAACATAAAATCTAAATTAATAAAAAATGCGCAACTGGATAGTAATTATTTAAGAACAGAAAAAGACATTCCAGGTGATTATAGAGATGATTATTATAGTTAGTGAAATTTAAATAAAAAAATCAAGTGATCTTAAAAAATAATCGCTTGATTTTAAGTTATTAAATTCCTAATTCAGTTTCACATTTTTTCATTAATGCCACAATTTTATCAAAATCTTTATTATTTTTAAATTTCTGAAAAATTTCAGAGATTTTTTTGAAATCACTTCTTCCGCTTTTATAATCATTTAGACCTAATGCTCGTTGATTTCTATCATTTATTGGCATAAATAAATCTTCTAATGTATCTGTATGTTTGTTAGCACTATCTACTAATCTTTTAAATTGTTTAAATGTAAGTAATGATGGATGAAAAATTAAACTAGAATGTAAATGTCTGCCAAAACTATCAAAACTATTAGACATAAGGCCATTATGTTTAATTATATTTTTAACAAAAACTTCATTTTCTTCTAATTGTTTTTGTTCATCTGTAAAATCATGAAAATATGTCTTACCTTTAGTTGTTCTCCATTTATCTAATATTTCTTCAGCTATATGTTCTTTAGTATCATCTGTAACAGAATTAAACTTTAAATTATCAAATATAACCGTTAATTCAGAAATTATAGTTTTTTTCATTGACTCTAATTTTTCTTCAGGAGTGGTTATTTTTCCGGTTTTTGTTATGTTACTGTGTTTACTTAAATAAATTCTCGAAAGTTCATCAAAAAGTTTATTTATTTCAACATTAAGACTGTTAATTGTTATATTTATCTCGTGTCTTGCCTTATCACTTTTGACTTCATATGAACTATTATATCCATTATGAAATAATACCATGTCTAACATATTATGATTATTAAGAAATTCTCCATTCTTAAATTTTTTATGAACTATATCATAATCATTATCATATTTTTGTTCATTTTCTCTTTTTATTTTTTCGTTTCTTCTGTTTTCAGAATCTCGTTTAGCTTTTTCTGATTTTTCTTTATTTTTAGTTTCTAATTCTTCTTCTTTTCTTCTTCTTTTTTGTCTTGATTCTTCATCTGCTAAAATTGCAGCACCTAAAGCTACTTTTTCCAACCTTCATTAAAATTAATTTTATGAGCTTCTTCTAAATAATAATGATATTTATTTTTCATCTCTTGACCTTTATTGATAATATGATATATTTTTTTATATCACATAATATGATTTATTTTTTATTTAAAATAAACAATTAATTTCCCAATTCTTACAAAAAATAAATAAAATCATCACATAATGATGATTTGTGTTTATGACAATAGGAGAAAAAATGAAAAATTGGTTTATTGCTTTATTTACAACAAAACATGAATGTGTAAAAGGTGATACAGGCCCACAAGGTCCTCAAGGTTCCACTGGTCCACAGGGTGTGAAAGGTGATATTGGCCCTCAAGGATCTCAAGGTCCACAAGGCCCTCAAGGTATTCAAGGAGACATAGGTCCTCAAGGTCCTCAAGGTAATACAGGTCCACAAGGTCCTCAAGGTATTAAAGGTGATATAGGAGTTCAAGGTCCTCAAGGTGATACAGGACCTCAAGGTCCACAAGGATCTAGAGGAGAAATTGGACCTCAAGGTATTCAAGGTGACATTGGTCCACAAGGTTCAAAAGGTGATACAGGTTCACAAGGTCCTCAAGGTGATACAGGATTGCAAGGTCCACAAGGTATTCAAGGTCCACAGGGATATCAAGGTCCTCAAGGAGAAATTGGCCCACAAGGACCAAAAGGTGACACAGGTGCACAAGGTCCTCAAGGTGATATAGGTCCTCAAGGTGTAAAAGGTGATACAGGTCCACAAGGTCCTCAAGGTGATATAGGATCTCAAGGAATGAAAGGTGATACAGGACCACAAGGACCTCAAGGTGATATAGGACCTCAAGGAATACAAGGTCCTAAAGGAGATATTGGACCTCAAGGAGTTCAAGGTGATATCGGTCCTCAAGGCGAACAAGGGCCTCAAGGAATGAAAGGAGATAAAGGAGAGCAAGGCCCACAAGGTGCGAAAGGTGACATAGGTGCTCAAGGTCCTCAAGGAGAAATTGGCCCACAAGGCGTGAAAGGTGATATAGGCCCTCAAGGACCAGAAGGCCCAAAAGGTGAAATTGGAATACAAGGTCCAAAAGGTGACATAGGTCCTCAGGGAGTAAAAGGTGATACAGGGTTACAAGGTCCACAAGGTCCAAAAGGCGATATAGGCCCGCAAGGCGTGAAAGGTGATATAGGTCCTCAGGGTCCACAAGGAATACAAGGTTTAATTGGTCCGCAAGGCGCAAAAGGTGATCAAGGAATTCAAGGAACAAAAGGTGATACTGGCGCACAAGGTCCAAAAGGAGACAAAGGTGATGTAGGTCCTCAAGGTTTACAAGGCGTTCAAGGTATTCCTGGTCCACAAGGTCCAAGAGGTGATATAGGAATCAGAACTATTTATTTTAACAATGGAAATTCAATTACTGATTTAAAGCCAAATCCAACGTTAAATAAAATAGTGTTTTCTTATAATGGACAAGGATTGATAGCAATAGCTGAACCCACAAATGGTGGTAAAATTGTTGTTAATTCAGACGAATGGACTTTTACAAATGTCGGATTTCAAAATTCTCCAGAAGCAGGAACTTTTGCTCTTAATGTGGTAAAGTATCTTATTGGTGATAAAAAAGGTAAATTGCATGCATTATCCACTAATTTTGGATTGATCGAAAGTTCTTTTGAAAGTACATTGACAGCAGCTGGTCATGTTTTTACTAAAGGTATGAATATCACCGTGGATTTGGCAACTCTTAGCAAATATGATGCGATCTTTGTTGCTGGTGATGTGGTTGATAATCAAGTTTTAATTCAATATGTTAAAGGTGGTGGTAAAGTTTATCTCGCTGGTGGTACAGGTTGGGGAGGACCAGTGGAAGAAGCTAATCGCTGGAATACATTCTTAGGTGAATTTGATCTTAAATTTGCGACAGTTTATAATGGAATTTCCGGTAATCTTTCGCCTAATCAAACTCATCCATTATTTGCAGGAATGGTTCCAAATCTGGATGCTATGCAAAAAACTATTAATGATTTAATAGCTAGAATTACAGTTTTAGAAACTAATCATAAAGATTTATCTGATAGACATGCTCGTGTTGTTATTAATCTAGGAAAACATAGCAAACAAATACCAAATTGGGAGGTTTAATTGTGGAAAATTTTATTGGTCAAATAATAATGATGGCAACTAGTTATGTTCCAAATGGTTATTTACCATGTGATGGTAGATTGCTTCCTATAATGCAATATCAAGCTTTATTTGCATTATTGGGGGTAACTTATGGTGGAGATGGAAAGACAACTTTTGCATTACCAAATTTAACAGCAAGAATGCCTATTCATCCCGTGGCAACTCAAACTATAAATAAAGTAATGGTGAGTGGACATGGAGAAGATTTAGGTATTCCAACTACAACCATTCTTTATTGTATTTGTGTACAAGGGCTTTTTCCAGAAAGACCTTAATATGACGAACAACTCCTGATTAAAGTTAGGAGTTGTTATCTTCTAAAATTTTTTTTCTAATTTTATTCATATAAAACATATTTAAATGAAAATCCAAATCATATACTTTTAATTTATTTTCTAGTTTTATTAAATCATTAATTCTTATGTTTTCTTTTTTTGATGCGTCAATTGAATCTGAACAAATAATAAATGAATTTTCATCTCTCCAGCTTTCTATAGGAATGCAAAAAGACTTTGTTATTTTAAATATTTCTTTTAAATTTTTTTGTATATATATGTGTTTTTTATATGATTCATCTGATATGGTTAAACCATGAGATTGAGTTACTAAAATTCCATCTTCTTTAAGAGTTTTTTTGCAATCACTAAAAAAAATTTTTGAATATAATTCCAAAGTTGATTCCGTATTGTCACCAAAAAGCTCTCTGTCTAATGGAGTTACCAGATCAACAATAATAACATCAAACTGTTTATTGAATTTTTTTATTTCCTTTAGTGCGTCTCCAAAAATAAATTTTACTTTTGAATTTGAAAGAGCATTTTCGTGCCATTCTTTTCTGTTCTCTTTACACCAATTAACGAATTCTTCATCAAGATCTATCATTGTTATGGAATCGAAAGGATGTTTAACAATTTCTCTTAATGCCATTCCATCACCGCCTCCAATAATTAAAATATCTTTTGGATTTTTATGAGCAAACATGGCGGCATGAATGATAGCTTCGTGATAAAAAAACTCATCTTCTGTAGAACATTGAAATTGTTCATCAATAAGTAAAGTTTCAAAATTATTATCATTTGAATTTTTAATTATTTCAATTTTTTGATATTTAGTTTGAAAACTTTCTATTAAATCGCAATGTATTAACATTTCAATTTTAGAATTAATTTTTTCAATGTAAGTTTTTTTCATAAACTATATTTTTTATTTTTATTAAAAAAATGTAATAATTTTTTGATCTTATTTTCTTTTATATATTGACGATTTTTTCTATCTATAAAATATATTTTATGTCAAAACTAAATCAATAGTTGAATAATTTATAGAAAATTATTCTTTTTGTGTAAATGGGACCATATTCTCCATTTCTTAATTAATTTTATTTAATTAAGTTTAACACAACTTAGCATAAAATATATTTATAAAAATATATTTCCTAATTTATTTAGAACAAGAACACCGTTCTTGTTCTAAATAAAATTTGTTATGTTATATTTTATAAGAATAAAAATACATATTTTTATAAAATTTTTTATTTTTTCAATAAAGTTTTCAAATATTTTTAGATTGTATAATTTTCACCACTCTTTCTCCGTGCGTGGATTGTTCAGCGGAAATAAAAAAATATGAAATAGCTGTTGGTGGATGGCTGGAAAAATATAATCGAGATAAAGGTGCTGGTATTAAAACAATTAAAAAAATTCTTTTAAATAATAAAATTATGGAATTTTAAACATTTAAACATCAACTATTGATAAAATAGAAAACATAAAAAAAATAAGGCTGTTATTATGAAACATAAACTTGATAAATTAAAAAATGAAGGCGAAGCTCCACAATGGATGACAGATGAGGCTTATCAAACTCTTAGTAATGGATATCTAACAAAAACCGAAGATACGCCAAATGCTAGAGCCAGAAAGATTTGTCAAACTGTCGCACAAAAATTAAACATGCCTGAATTAGAGGATAAATTTTATTCTTATTATGAGCGTCGTTGGTTAGGTTTTAGTAGCCCAATCTGGGCTAACTCTGGCACCACCAGAGGTCTTCCCATTAGTTGTTATGGAATTCATGTTGATGATTCCATTTACAGTATTTTTGATAAGAATCTTGAAATGGCAATGATGACAAAAACTGGTGGTGGAGTTGGAGTCTATCTTGGTGATATCAGGGGCAAAGGTAAAGATATCAACAATAATGGAGCTAGTGAAGGTGTAATACCATGGTGTAAAATATTTGATTCCTCAATAGTAGCTGTTAATCAAGGCGGAACCAGAAAAGGTGCAGATGCTCTCTATTTACCTATTGAACATCCTGACATAAAAGACTTTCTACGAATCAGAAGACAGATTGGTGATGTCAACAGACAGTGCCTTAATTCCAATCATGGTATCTGTATCAGTGATGACTTCATGAATAAATTGGAAGCAGGCGATGCTGAAGCAAAAGAGCTGTGGAAAGAAATTCTGATTACCAGATTTGAAACTGGCGAACCTTATATTTTTTATACTGGTAATGTTAATAGAAATCCTGGTGAAGTTTATAAAAAGAACAAACATTTATTTCCAAATCAAAGAGAGAATGATATCCTATTCTCTAATATTTGTACAGAGATAACTCAATATACAGATATGGATCACAGTTTTGTTTGTTGTCTTTCATCTGCAAATTTAGCTTTATGGCATGAATGGAAAGATACTGATTTCGTTTATTACATGACTTATTTTCTTGATGGTGTAATGCAAGAGTTTATAGACAGAGCTCCAGAATATAAAGGATTGGAAAGAGCTTTAATGTCTGCTATTAAAGGTAGAGCTTTAGGTATTGGCGGTATGGGATGGCATACTCTTTTACAGAAAGAAAAATTAGCTTTTGAGAGTCTTCAGGCTAAATTGCTTAATACCATGATTTGGAAACATATTGATGATGAAAGCAAGAGAGCTAGTCAAGATTTAGCTAAAAAATTTGGTGAATGTGAATGGTCAACTGGTACGGGTATGAGAAATACATTGCGAATAGCTATTGCGCCAACTGTAAGTAATAGTACCATTATGGCTAGTGTTGACGAAGATCTCTCACCAAGTATTGAGCCTATAGCCGCTAATGCTTTTACGCAAAAAAGTGCTAAAGGTGTCTTTATCAGAAAGAATAAATTATTGGAAAGATTGTTGGAAACTAAAGGTGTTAATAACACTGATATATGGAAAACTATCGTTGAAAATGAAGGCAGTGTACAGCATCTTGATTTCTTGACAAAAGAAGAAAAAGATATTTTTTTAACAGCTAGAGAAATTAATCAATTCGTGATAGTGACACAAGCAGCCGATAGACAAAAGTATATAGATCAAAGTCAAAGCGTTAATCTTTTCTTTCCAATCAATGCAACCCCAAAATACATGAGTGATATAGCAAAAGAAGCTTGGAGACAAGGAGTAAAAACTCTTTATTATTGTAGAACTTCTGCTGTTATTAAGGGTGATATGGGTAGTAGAGGTTATGAGAGAAAAGTAGAAGAATGCGTTTGGTGTGAATAGGTGAAAATTTACAATAACAATGAAAAGAACAATAATAAGCGTAATGAACCATTCTTTAAAAAAATGGTTCATTACTTGGTCTCTTTTGGTGTTGGCGGATTTTTAGTGGGTTTTATTTATTTTTTACTTTCTTCTTTTTTTAGATATAATAGTAATTTTAAGCAAATCAATGTAAGATTGATTAGATTTTATGTTAGTGTTAATTATTTTATTAACACTTTATTTTTAAGAAAAAACATTTTTAAATCTTTTGATAAAAAAGATTTACCAAAAAGTGGTCATTTCATGATTTTTAATCATGTGAATGAATTTGAATATCCTTATGATTTTTATTTTGGAGATGGTATTCCTGCTTTTGATATGGGAGCAAAAAAAATAGGACCATTGTTTCCAATTTTAAATCGTATTGGTATCGCTTTGAGATCTGGTAAAGAATTGAAGCAATCAATTGATGAGATAAATGATTATTTAAAAATTTCAAATATTATTTTTTATCCTGAAGGAGAAAGAACTTTTTCAGATATTCCTAAAATATATAAAAAGGGAATATTGAAGTTAGTTTATGAAGGTAAACATAAGATTATTGTTTTTTACAAAGGAGGTATGGCTAAACTTGATAACAATCTTTTTTATTATTGCAGTGAAATAATAAATAGTGACGATTTTAAAACTTTTGAAGATTTTTATCAATTTATTGTTTTAAGAAATAAAAGCTTTTTTAAAGCTGTTAATGAAGACTAAAATTGAAAAAAAAGGATAAAAAAATATGAGTTTGTTTAGTTATGATGACAGCAATTTTGATGAAAATATAGAAACCGATGAGGATGAACTTTTAGGCACTAAAGATCATTCCATTGCAGCTCAAGCAGAGTTAATCTTAATGAAATTTGATTTTGATAGAGTTATTAAAGTTTTTGAGATTTTTGATTTAAGATATAGTAAAAAAAATGAAAAAGATATAATAGAGGAATTTTTTCCAGATGAGGAATATTTAGCAAATTTTGCTCTCAGTCTCTTGATGTTGGCTGCAGAAAAAGGAAAAGAAGAAAAACAAGAATATATTATTTCTTCAGGTGGTTTTGAAGCTTCATATTACCCTGATGATGAAACTTTATCGCTCAAATGGATTTTAGAACAAAAAGAAACTTTTTGTGATGAACCAAATGAATTAGTGTACGTAATTTAAACATTTAAAGATAATATTAATTATAATAATAAGGAAGGATTTTTTTTATGAAAAGAATATCATATGATGAAATGTTTATGAATGTAGCCAAAGAAATCTCCAAAAGATCTACATGCTGCAGAAAACAAGTTGGTAGTATTTTAGTTTCTGATAAAAAGAAAATTATAAGTTGCGGTTGGAATGGAGTGCCTGCAGGTAAAGATCATTGTCATGATATCTTTGAAAAAGAAATAGATCAACCAGATTTTTATAAGAAACACGGAGAATGGAGTAAAATTTATGAACTCCACAGTGAATTAAATTGTATTATACACTGTGACAGAGATAAATTAAAAACTTCCACTCTTTATACCACATTATCGCCATGTTCAGAATGTGCTAAAATAATTATAGCTTCTGAAATAAAACATGTTGTCTATTCTGAATTATATGATAGAGATCAAAAAGGTTTAGATTTATTAATTTCTAATGACGTTCAAATTTTTCAGTTAAAATAAAGATCTTTCATAAAAAATAATCTATGAAAGATAAGTATAATCAGATTTATAGTGACGGTAAGATGATAGATATTTCAGATGCCGAAGATTTAAGATTATTCATTATAAATATGAAAGAGAAAATGCCTGCTTTAAGTGTTGATAATGTTTTTGATGGTATTATTAGTTATTGGGAAGAACAGTTTAATAGAAAATTAACAGATAGAGAATATCAATCTTTTAAAAATAAATTAAAAGAAATAAGTTCTGTGAGATATTAATGTTTAAAAAAATAAATACCACGCCAAGTGAATTAACTGCGCAGAATAAAAGAATATACAAAAAGTTTTTAAAAGAAACAAAAAAAAGTATTGAAATAAAAATTCAACAGTTTAATATAGATTTTAAAAATTTATTTTTTGTGCCTTGGAAGTGGAAAATTCAAATTCCTTTTACCATCTATATTCGTGATACCAGATCACATATAGAAGATAAAATTATGGAAAATCCAGAATTTGCAGAAATACTTAAAAACAGAATGCTGTTGCAACATGAGCAATATAAAGTTAAATATGTAAAAATGATAAATATGATTAAAGATAAACTCAGTAAAGAAGATTATGGTGACATAATGTTTGTTACTTTTAAAAAAAGATATTTTAATCCATATTTATCATGGCATGCTCCAACTCAAAAATTTGTCGAAATAGTTACAGAAGTTTATGATATTTTTTATTTTGAAAATGATAAATTACCTTGGATAAAATTGGATTGTCATTATTTATTTGACACAGAAAAATATCTTATAAGATTTATGAATGAATGGGCAGAATGCTTTATTGATTCAAATGGTTTAAATATAAAAGATTTCTTTATTCGTTGGAATTATATATTTCCAGTAATAATAACCATGTTTCAAGGTGAAAGATTAAGACAACAAATTTTAGATATGATTGCTTTTAAATTGGTACAATCAAGACCAAATTATTGGAAAGATTTATGTACCAGATTGATGGGTAAACAAGATGCAGTATTTTTGCAATTCAGAAAATATATTGAGTTGTCTTGGGTTGATAACTTTGTTTTACGTTTTAATTTTCCTTTTTTAGGCGGACAAGCAATTAAAATTTTTAATAAAAATTCTAAAAAAATAAGAATGAGCAGATTTAAATCTCTTTTCTTTAATGTAAAAAGAAAAAGCTTTAGCAAAAAAAATAAAAAAAAGAAAAAAACAAAAAAAGATCATGAACTTGGCATCAAAAAAACATTATTAAGCAGTAAATATGGCGCAAAAGGAAGAGTAAAAAAAGTTCTAAGATGAAACTGGAAAATTTAAATGTTATTTCAAAAATAACAAAAAAAGCTTATAATGACAGAAGAGATTTATTAAGAAAAAAATCATTAGGCATTTTTCACAAAATAAAAAATATAAATGGTATTCCAACTTTACAGTTCAAAACTGTGAGAACTTTTAATCATAAAAAAAGTTACGACATGTATTTTCAAATTGATAAAGACTGGAAAAATGCAAAAATACATTGTACTTGTGATGCTTTTCATTTTCAAGGTTTTCAATTTAAATTAACCAAATTGGATTCAGCAATTTATGAAGAAAAAATACCAGATAAACACTGGCGAAAATATCATAAAAATGCAACTGTTTGTAAGCATTTGTATCAAACTATAAAATATATTATAGCGCATAAAAGAGATTTCAAACACAAACTAAGGAATAAAAATGTTTAAGAACGTAGTCAAAGAATTCGAACAAAAAAATAATTATTTTTTTAAAATACCAGATAATATAGATACCATAAGACCAGATCTTTACTTTTTATTTCATACGCCTAAAACAGAATCAGCTCTATCCAAAGAATCAGATGAAAGATTTAAAAATATAATGAAAAAATATAAACCTGAAGTTTTTTCTAGCATAAAAGTTCAAAAATACTGGAAAGAATTTCTTTATACAGTAATTGCAAGAGATAGTTATCTTTTCAGTCAACTTCTTAAAGATTTCAATATAAATAACAGCAAAGAACCAAATCACACTGAATGGGAAAAAGTCATAGTGGAGAGAGGTAACTATAGATTTGCAGAAGGCTTTAGTTATCGTTCACAAATTATTGGTTTAAAAATAGCTATGGCCATTAGAGAAAAAGCTAATGATTGGACCACAGAATTTGAAATGTCACGAGATCAATCACTAAATCCATATTGGATGAAATTATCATCAAATAATGATTCCAGAGATAATCATAAAACGAAAACTGATATCATTTTAGGCAAACATAAAATTTCTTTAAAGAAAAAAGGAAAATCTCAAATATTCTCTGGAGAAAAAGGCGAAAGCTATGCGTTAATCACATATGCTCTTAATCAATATATCGATAAAAACGAAAATGGCATTGTTAAAAAAATTGATGATTTAACCAAAAAATTTGAAAGTAATTCAAGTAAAAAAAATAATTTCTCAGCCTATTTGTTAACCACTTTTACATGGTCAGATAACGTAAAAAAAATAGCAGAGTTAAATAAAAAAACATTTAAACAAGACATAAAAAATAAAGCCACAATAATTTTAAAAACAATGGCAGTAGATTATTTTAAAATATTAAAAAAAGAAAATCCAAATCTAGATGGAAATAAATTTAAAGATTTATTTATCAAAAATATACAAAATTTATGGTATGATAATTTAGACGATATGGAAATTTTACAAAAAATTGCTTCAAATACCGATTCGCCTTCTGATGATGAAATATTTAATGTTGAAAAAATGTTAGGAGAAATCAAAAGAAATTATATTGGAGACAGTGTAAAGGGCATAAAAGAAATATCTAAACAAAGTTTAGAATTAATAAAGAAAAAAATTAGCGCAGATTATGACACTAAACTATCTCAATATACAGATTTTGTGGATGCTAAAAAACAATTTAAAATTTCAACAAAAATAATGAATGATGTGTTCACAGAAAACCCAGAAGTTAAATTAAATATCTTATATGAAGGCATGTCAGGGCGATTTAAATTTAATAATAGTAGTGGAACTGCTAATTATCTTTGTGTTTATGATACAGAAAATGGCGGTATTAAATCTTATGATGAAATCACAATGGAATTTATAAAAAGTATAGAAAACAGATTTGATATTATGTACACATTTAAAAGTAAAGAAAATATAGAAAGTAATAGTAAAGCCGCCTATAGGGCATATTTTGAAGATAGTGATTTATTAAATTTTCAAACAATAAACGAAAATTTTGTTCAATATTTAAAAAAGAAATATAAATCTTTAAGTAGAACTTTAGTTAAAATACTTTTATCAAGAATAAAAAAAATTTTAAAAACCAAAGGTAATAAAATAAGATTATTATCAGAGCTTTTTAAAACTAAATTAAATCGTAATTCAATAAAAATAAAAGAGGATTTAATTTAATGTCTAATTTATATAAATATATACAAACAATTAACGAGAATGAAACAGCGTCATTAGGTAATGATGGTGAAATATATGAGAGATTAATAGCTATAGCGTTAAAATTTTTAGTTATAAAAAAAAATTTTATTGAAAAAAATAAAGTTGATGAACACTTTGAAGAACATTTAAAGAACATTCAAGATTTTCCAAAAGAGATTGAAAAATTACAAAAAGATTTAGAAAGATTAAAAGAAATATTGGCAAAAGCGAAAGATCTTATTAGCGATAATGATAAAAATGAAATCGATATGATTATTAATGAAATTAATTTTGCTATTTCTTCAAAAGATATTAAAAAGATAAATGAAAAAATAAAAGAGCAAATAAAAAACACAAAAAAAACAACAATTAAAAAAATTAAAATAACCAAAAAAGACGATGAATTATTAAACAGAGTCAACAAATGGTTAGAAATATTAGAAATAAAAAACGAAGCAGTAGAAAAAGAAAATGAAAATTTTATAATTTTACAAAATTTAAAAGAAATATTTAAAAAACCAGAATATCTTATTTTTTTTAAATGTTATCAAATTATTGATTTACAAATGAAGGAGATTCAAAATCCGCCAAATGCTTATTATCTTAAAGCTTATGAAATAGCAAAAAAAATAAATGAAGCAGGTACTGAAAAAACGATCATAACAAAGGATTCAATAACAGAAGTTATACATATAGGATCAAATAATGGGCAAATCTCTAAATATTGGCAAGATCTCTTTAAAAATGAAAAAGATTCAAATCAATCTAAAAATATTTTTTCAAAAAACGAATCTAAAAGTAGAACATCAAAAATTAAAACCGATATTATCTTAAAAACTAATGATAATAAAATATACAATTTAAGTTTAAAAATGGAAAAAAATCGATATGGAACTCCAACATATTCAGATATATATACTTTATTGTTACACGCAATAAATAAATTATTAATAGAAAAAAGTAAACCAGCAATAATGTCAATAACAACAGGAACAGAAATAAAAAAAGATAATTCCAAAGAATTATTAGATGTTGAAGAAAAATTAGAAATATATAATTCTGAAGAATTAATAAATATTGAAAAAAAATTAAAAAAATTTTTAAATATTGAGAATATCCATACAGGTCATTATATAACAATAATAAATATTTGTATTATGTTAGATTTGATTTGTCAAAAATTCGCAATAGAAAATAATGTTGAATTGTTACAAAAAATAAAAGAAATCATAGAAAAACCGAATGCGAAAGAATTAAAAGAAATATTTAAAGATAATTTTTTAACATTATTTTTAAATGAAAATGAAATAGATGAGTTAACAAAAACAACACAGACTCCAAAATTAAAAAATGAATTAAAAAATGCAGTGTCTAAATTAGCTGAAGAAAAAAAAAATGCTATAAATAAAATTGATATAATTAATGGAAAAATTATTTTAAAAAACGAAGATATCATAGAAAAAGAATCAGAAAAAAAGGATGAAAACACTAACGATAAAAAAATAGAGAAAAAAACAATATTAGGAGAGTTTATAAAAAAATTAATTAATATACAAGATGGAAAATATTTCGGAAATATAGCAAATATAGATAAAAGCATAGAAAAGATAATTGATTTATTTAATAAACCAAATAAAAAAGAGATATATATAAACGCATTACAAATAAGAAATTTATCAAAAGAATCTACTTTTAAACTAAATAATTTTTTTAAAGACGAACAAGACGAACAAGACGACAAATATGTTTATTTAAAAGAAATTTTTTCAGAAAAAACCAATTCTTTTATAGATTTTTTAAAAAAAAATAAAAATTTTATAAAAAATGAAATAATTTTAGAGGCGTTAACTGGAAAAGCAAAATTTGTCAAGAAAGAACATATTGCAAATTATATGTTAACTTTTGGTGATAATAAAGTTATACTAGAAGAGATTAATAAAAAATACGTAGAAGACGTTTCTGAAAAAGTAAATATTATTTTTGCTTTTAAAGGAGGAGATGAAAAAAGTTTTAATGTAATGCAAATAGGCGAATCTTTTTTTGATAAAATAAAAAATAAATTTCAAAATTTAAAATTAAAAGTAATAAAAATTATTGTTACTATGAAAAATAAAGCAATTAAAATTTTAAGTCTTCTTGGCATCAGAATAAAAATAAAAAAAGCAACAATGCCACAATGGATGATTGATAAACTTTAAAATCCATATTATCCTTTCATAAAATAAAACATGATAGAAGAAGAGCAAGATGATTGGCAAGAGCGAATTGCAGAAAAGAAATTAAGTAGACTAGGCAAGAAAAGTGCGAAAAGAAAAAAAAGAAATAATGATGAAGAAAGTGAACAAGTCAAATTTATTTCATATCTTAGACGAAATCATCCAGAAATAATCTATCATGCCAATCCAGAAGGCGTTAGATTGACAATAGGTCAGGCAGTTAAACTATCAAAACAAGGCGTCATAAACAGGAGCACTCCAGACATCTTTATTTTTAAAAGCAATAATCTCTATCATGGTTTAATTATAGAGCTCAAGAAAAAAGATTGGAAGCTGTACAAGCTTGATGGCGAACTGTATAAAGATGAACATGTGGTCGAACAAAGAAAATTTCTTAATCGCTTTAATGAAGCGGGATATTTTGCAACATTTGCAAATGGTTTTGAATCAGCAAAAGAAATTTTTTTATCCTATCTCAATAATGAAGAAGATATAATTAATAAATTGAAAATAATATAAGTATGGAATTTAAAAAAATAGAAAGTCTTTTGGAAGATTTATTAAATGATAAAACCAGAGTTATAGATTTTTTTGCAGAGAATCAAGAAAAAACTGAAGTTTCAAATGAACTTTTTAAAGATGTGATTATAGAAAACAGCGTTTTTATTGATTCCAAAGCAACAATATTTATTGCACTCTATGTTAAAATTATTAAAGAAATCACCAATATAAACATAGATAAATTAAAATTAGACGGTGATCAACTTTCAGAAGAAATTGTTGACGATTTAATTATTGATTTGGGCAAATTTTTATTATCTCAAAAAGATGAGGATGATAAAATAATAAAGAAATATAAAACACATTCTGTTTCCGTTTTTGATATTAAAAATATTTTAAAATGGTTTGAAGTTTGTAAAAATAATAACTTAAAAATATTAATCATATGACTAAAGATCATGCAATGTTAGGTGTCGAATATTCTGATGGAGTGATAGAGACCATCTATATACATCAAAATGTGGAACCGAGAAATATTCTTTCTTTTTTAAAAGAAAAAGATTTTGAACAGTTGTTGCCTATAATCAGAGAAGGAGATATCAAGGAAATTACCAACTCTGTTATTTATAGATTTATTGATGATCCACAGGAAAATCCAGAGGATTGTGAAAGTGTTAAATTCATAGATGAAAAAGAAACCATTAAATTTTTTAAAAGTTCTGTTTGCAGATATTTTTATTTAATGAAATGGAGAAATGAAGAATGGTTTTATATAGATAGAAATAAAAATTTTGATTGGAGAAAATTATAATGCAAATTTTATCAAAAAATGTTCTTTTAATGGAAGCTTTAAAAAATCAAAATGCTTATTTAATTAAATTTCTTTTAAAGAAAAACATTAGTTATTCGGCTCACAGATATAATCTTCAAATAGTACCAGAAATGGTAAAGATTTTTCCGGAACATGTTTTAAATGAAGCTGAAATAAGAATTCTTTATCAAGAAGACTTCATTATCAAAAAATATGAAAGATATGAAGAAGCCATTAAAATATGGGAAAAAGTTCCTATAACCACAAAAATACTGGAAAATGAAATCATAAAAGGTTATTTCGTCATAGAATGTTCTCTCTTGGATAAAGAGGGATTGGAAATAAAAAATAATAAACAAGAAATTTAAAAAACGCATACAATAATAACATGCCAGAATACTTAGAAATATTAGCCAACAGTAACTATATAAATTCATTAAAAGAAAAAAAATTTAATCAAATCTATACACAACCTATCTCTAAATACGTTATAAAAAACACTATAACTTATCACAACAAAGATCCATTCGCCATTTCTGCCGAACAGAATGGTAAGCAGTTGGCTCTCTCATTTGAAAACAACAGATTACTGTTTTCAATGGGCATGAGTGGTGGTTTTATTTTTATTCCAAACAAAGAAATTCCAATCAATATTAAAAAACATGCAGTGATGATAATTGAAGGAGAAAATCACAATCTTATCCTTCATGATATCAGAAGATTTGCTAAATGGACAGAAACTGATGGATGGGGTAAAGACAGAGGTCCAGATCCAATTAAAGAAAAAGAACGTTTTGAAAAAAATATATTAAATAATCTAAAAAAGAAAACATTTGATAAGCCAATTTATGAGTTGTTAATGGATCAAAAATATTTTTCTGGTATTGGTAACTATTTAAGAGCAATGATTTTGTACAGAAGTGGTGGTGATATTTTTAGTTCAGCAAGGGATTACATAACAAAAAACCACGAGAAACTTTTTCTATCAATAAATCAGATATTACTTGAGGGTATTCAATATCTAAAAGCGGGAAAAGATTTTCCTTCTTCTTGGTACTACCCATACTTTTCATCGAATTTTTTAATAGATCGAAATAATCGTCGATTTTGGTTTCATAAATAATTTCTTGTGTTAAAACAATCTTTCTGATTTTTTCTTTAACCCAAGTTCCTTTCGACATAATATCACTTTCCCAAAAATAAATAATTTCCATTTGATTTTTTTTAGCCAAAAGAAATTTGCGTTTGTCATTGTTTAAATTCTTTTTTTGTACATAGCAGAGTTCACTTTTTGTTTTTTTACCCTCATAATATTCTTTAGCATGATAGAAATCACCATGAGCTTCAATAAAAAAAGCTCTTAATGGGAAACCATTGCCATCTTCTATCCAGACCAAGAAATCAAAAAATTTACTACATTTACCATATTTGATTGGTGCTTCTTGTTTATATTTTATGCCATGTTTGGATAAACTATCCAAAATACGTTTCATTTGCTTTTCAATATTGGTCTCTTTACGAGTGCCATCAGGCTTCTTAAAACGCTTTAGAATTTTCTGTGCGTTTTTCTTTTTTTGGTTGAACTTCTTTTTTTTGCTCACCTAAAATATATTTTGTTATTTTTTTTATAAAAAATTTTTTTTCTTAAAAAAGAAACATAACATGATGAGCGTTCCATTATTTAAAGTACTAAGAAAAGGTGCTATATACAGAATTAACTATACGCAATGGAAAACAAATATTAGACCTATTATTTTTGTTCTCTATGCCGGACCAATGAAGGTACATGCACTATCCATTAACTCTCCTTTTTTAACTGCTAAGGACAGAATGACTTTTATATTTTTTTTAAAAAAAATGTTAAAAATAAAAGGTTCAGAAAACTACAGAGGAAGTTTACTTTATAAAATAATAAAAACCTATATTAGAGACGTGGTTAAAAAAAGTTACAGAACTTATAAAACAATGTATATTAATAAAATAGCATTGGTCTCAAGAGGCATAGTTTCAGAGAAATACTTCACCGATCTTGAATACAATATGATAGATCCAATTTTGTATAATGAAGCTAACAATCAACCGTTTATGAGAACATTTAAGTTTTTTAATCAAAAAAACACAGTCCCAAAAAATAAAGTTAATCCTATTTATAAGCCCAAATAAAAGGAACGAGAATGAACACATTCGACAAATCACAGTATAAAAAATTTTTAGATTATCCAGCATTCTGTAAAACAATTTGGTTTTATTCTATTGATTCTCTTAATGAAGCAGATTTTGAAAAAATAAATGCAAAATGTCTTAATAAAAATTTTATGTATATAAAATTTTTTGAAGAATGGGTAACAAAACCTACTTGTGTTATGAAAAATAATTTTACAATTAAGGATAGTTTTAAAAGTATTTTAGACAGTGCAACAAAAGAATCATTTCAAACCTTTAATTTATATCCATTTGTTAAAAATGCTGATAAAGAAAAAGCAGATAAAAGATCTCTTTTTCCAGTTATAGATATAAGTTCTTATATTAAATGCATAAATATTGGAAAAGAAAGTGATGTTTTAAAGAAAATAATGTCAAAAAGTCTAGGTTCATTAAAAGACGAAAAAGGAAAAACAAAAACAAAAGATAAAAATCCAATAGATTTAAGAATTATTTTTGATTCCTATTTAAACGAAACTTGGGATAAAAAATCTCAAGCGACTGCCGGAGGTTTTATTGAAATTTTAGATGCAATAGGCGAAATTCCAGATGCATATCTTGGCGACAAGCCTCCAGAAAATGGTGTTAAATTTGGAACTGTTGTTCCTCAAGAAAATAATAACAATATTATTTTAAACAATATAAAAACAATAAATGCACAATGTGCTAAATTTGATAGTTTAACAGAAGTTCAAATGTTAGACTTAGAATTTTTAATTGACGATACAGCGGAAAGAATAGTTAAGATTATGCAAACTATTTTAGAGATGTATGTAACTATTTATAATTTAGCAATAGAGAATACTAATAGTTCAGCCGCAGAATTGTTAACATTTTCAACTCAAGATATAATAAGTAAAGCAAGTTCTGGTTCCATACCAATAGAAAAAAGTTTAGCTTTAGCAAAACCAGTAATAAAACCTAGTTTTAAAAAATCTTATATCATGAGAGAAAATAATTTAACTCCATTTATATCTATTAAAATGTATTATTATGCTCAAGATGGCCGTGTTATAACTATTAATAATTTTAATATACCTTATAATAGTATTTTGAGCTTAGAACATAACATAAAAGAACATTCAATAACCATAAATTTAATTGATATGGAAGGTATGATAGGAGAACTTTTAATACAAAAACTATATGCTGTTTCTCAAAAAAGAACTAACTTAAGAAAAATAGATAGTGGAGATGCTTTAAGTAAATTTGGAGGAAAACTACCAAAACCTGAAAGACCTTATCTTTTTGTAATTGAATATGGATGGGCTGGCCCAGAAACAGAAGACGAAGATGAATTATTAGAAGAAGACGTTTTTGTAAAAACATCTACCAGAGGATATATAAAAAGTATTTCTTCTCAATATTCATTTAAAGGTAATGAATATACCTTAACAATATTACCAAATGATCAAGAAAGCATAAATAAATTTATGAATAATTCTGATCTTATGTATTTTAATGCTCAACATAATGAATTATCAATAGTTACAGGTGTAATGACATTATTTTTTATAATTTATACTTTAAAAGAAGGTACAACAAAAAGTGGAAGTTTAGAGGTTTTATTAAAGAACAAATTTAAAAAAGAAATTGATAAAGGATATTCATTATTGGAATGTTTATTTTTAATGATAGAAGACGTTCAGTTAATTAAGAAAGACCAAGAATATTATTTTCATTATAAAGGTGCAGATTTATGCGACGACACAACTGAATTAAGCGTTAAAAAGGGAGATTCAATGTCTAATGAAATAAATGAAATAATTAAATCAATGTGTCCTTCTGATAAAAATGATACTTGGAATGTTAAAGATATAACATACAACACAGCTGAAAATTCATTGGAGAGATTAAAAAAAGCTGTTAGTGCTGGGACTTTCTCTTTAAATGCTTGGTTGGTTGCAGTTTATTTAATATGGAAATTAAAAAGATATTATAAAAATAATCCTAGTCATCAATTTTTATTGCATGATACCACAGGTCTTTTTGATATTTTTGATGATAATAGAATAATCGTTAAAGATGATCAAATTATTGGTCAATTCAAATTAGATAAAGTAATAAAAATATTTAATCCTTTTTGTCAAGATAATGAAAAAACATTTGATCTTATGAAAGTTTTAGGAACTTGTGAAAATGCTATTAAAAAAAGTAAAGATAATTTTAATCAATATCCATTAGAAAATATAATTGAAATAGAACCTGATGAAGATACTGATGAAACTAAACCCAAACAATTAACTTTTTTTACTAATCAAATATCATCACTTTTTGCGAGTATAAAAAACATAGGCATGAGAAAATCAAAAGAGGATGCAGCAAAACATAATATTTATTTAACTTCCAATGCTATTTCTGCCGATTACACTACACTTTCTTTGGAAGATAATAATCATGATTTGGTAATGCAAGAGTACAAAAGAAGAATATACGCCGATAAACATAATATATTTTCAGAAAAAGGTAGTAAAGAAAGACATATAAACTCATATAATAATTTCAAATCAAGATTTGAAACAATAATTAGTGACGCGGAATCAAAAGCAAGCGCGAAAAAGAAACTTATTGAAAAAGAAAAAAATACATTAGAGACTGAAAAAAAGAAAAAAAAGAAAGAAGAAGAATTAAAAATAGCTAAAGAAAATAAAGCAAAAGGCAAAGAAACTCAAGCAGCTACAAAAGAAAGAAAAGATAAAATAGGAAAGGAATGGGCTGAAGCTCAGTTAAAAATAGATTCTGAATATGCAAAAAAAGAAAAAGAATTTGAAAATGAGGTAAACAAACAAACTATTAAATTTTTAAATATATTATATTTATCTTACAGGATGGATCCGAATAAAACTGCTTTTTTAAACTGCCCATTGGATTTAAAAATAAGTATGCTTGGAAAACAATTAACACAAAGTTATTCTTTTACTCCTCGTATTTTTCCAAAAACGAGAAATTCAAATAAACAATTTTTTGGTCAAGGTAATTCATCCATTCTTAAAGAAGGTTCTGGAGATATTATTGAATTTTCTATTGATCCAATAGATATTGGTAACTTTAACAGTCTTATGTTAAGTAATAAAAATAAAAATAATGTTGGTTTTAATAATTTATCTAGTAATTCAAATATTTCAAATATTTATCAAAACGCAGCAAATTATTACAGAACTTACAGAGATATGGATGGTAATGTTGGTCCTAAAGGTATTGCACAGGACATGGCAAGGTTGGATTTAAACTATCAAAGTCAAACAAATATAAAAGGCAGTATCACCATTATTGGAGAACCTTATTGGAGTAATATAAATTTGATGATGGCAAAATGTATTTATGTGCATGTCTATTATGCTAATGGGCAGAGAAGTTCTCACAGTGGTCTTTATTATGTAAATAATGCCACACAAAATATAGCAGATGGTAAATTTACAACAAAATTAGAAATAATAAGAGCGCCAACTTTTTTATCTTCTTTAGAAAAATTAGCGAATAAAAATAAATACTTAGGTTAAAAACATATAAACATGGGTGCATTAATTGGACAATTAACAAAATTTATCACTTTGTCAAGTCGAACAGGCGGAGTTCTTGGTAAATTAAAAGGCGCTTTTGGCGGTATATACGGAGTTATATCAACTTTAGCAGTGGGAGTCGTTGGTCTAGCGGCTGCTTTAGGCGGAGCATTAGTAAGTGCTTTAGGGGCAGTAGCAGATTTATTTTTAGGTGGAATAAAAAAAGCTATTGGTTTTGAATTATCCATTAATGGATTAATGGAAGCAGCAGAAGAAGCTAGAAGATATTGGTCTGAATTAGCAGACTCAATGAATTTTTATTCATCATCCACCGGTAGTACAACTAATGCAGTTAATATGTTAACCACAGCCGCAGGCAAAAGTACAGCCTCAATAGATACACTAAGAGGGGCTTTTAGTTCTATGGTTGATGCCGGCGCAGACAGCGATAAATTTATTAACGATATGTTGCCTTTAATGGGAGATTTTGAAACAAAAACTGGATTAGCTGCTTCACAGTTTGGTCAATTTAGCACTAAATTCCAACAGATGTTTGGAGAAAAAAAAGGTATTACAAAAGATATAAAAGATTTAACTAAAGCTTTGATAGGTACGGGTTTAAAAGGAGCACAATTAGAACAAACCATGCAGGGCATAACTGAAGCTGCAGAAAAAATGGGATTTGCAACTCGTGGTGATACATTAGATATAAAAGGTTTAGCAAAAGAATTTGGTAAGACATCGGCTGTTTTTAAAGCTTTTGGTGTTAGTGCACAAACCACTTCTAGTTTTTTAAATGGTTTAGTTGATCCAGAAAACGTAGAAAAAAACATGTTATTGATGAATAAGTTGGGAGTTAGTTATGGCGAATTCAATGATATGTTAAATTCAGGAAAAGGACACGATAAGTTTTTTGATAAAATCTTAAAAAATGTTGGTAGTGTTGCACAAGAAGCAAATATGATACAGGATGCTTCAACCAGATATAAATATTTAAAAGACACATTAAATTTACCGCCAGAAATTGCAAATAAGTTAATGAAGGTTTCACCTGCCAGAATGCAAAGTGAATTAAAAAAGATTAAGAAAGAGATGGAAGAGGCAGAGAAAAAAGATAAGTGGAGAAAAGATCTAAAAGCAAGAGAAGAAAAGTACGAAGAGCAAATGAGATTTTTAAGAATGCAGATGGTGGCTCCATTAATTGATATCGTTCAAAAAAACAGAGGAACTATACAGAAATTTGTAAAAGCCATAGTTCCTTTAATGCAAGGATTATCAAGAATGGTTTCAAAATTTTTAAGTCCTTTTATTGAATGGCTTGATGCTTTTAGTGATGGATTGGAAAAAATAAAAAGTTCAGATTCAGATTCGATTTTGAAATTTGCTATGAATTCATTGGGACCTTTATGGGCAAGTATAAAAAAATCATTCTCTGATGTTTGGAATAGCAATGAGATGCAAAGTGCAATTGTACCTTTTATAGAAACCATAGGTAAACATATGTCTGCTATGATAAGTTATATTGTTCATAAAGCGACAGGCGGGAAATGGGGAGGAAAAGATAAAACTTATGCTGATATTTTAAAAGAAAAAGAAGAAGAAAACAAGAAAGAACAAGAAGAAAATAAAAAATCAGGAAAATTAGATATAGGTAGGGAAAAAAGAACAGAAGCACTTAATCAAAATGAAGATATTAAAAAGAAATTAGGGGGATGGGGTCATAATAAGGATTTATTTGCGGCGACCGCAATGTTTGATTTACAAAATAAATTAAAAACTAATCAACCGATAGATCAAACCATGTTAGATGAGTTAAAGAAAACTAATTCTAGTTTTAATAATGTGACAGTTGATGAATTAAAAAAATTATCAGAAAGTATGAACAAATATGATCAAACCAATTCGTTAGCAATTAAAAGATTTGAGAGTTTAAACGGTGCCGAAACATTTGAGCAAAGTAAAAAATTCTATGAAGATCTTGCGGAAACAGAAAAAGAAAATTCACGAAGAAATCAAGGATTAAATGTTATGAGAAATGGAGGAACGTTTAATGAAAAAGATCTTCCTGCTCAAACAAAAACAGATGTTGTGGATGCTGCAAAAAATATAGAAAATAAACCATTATCTGACTCAGAGGTGGCAGCGGCTGTTCAAAAATTAATGTCAAATCAAAGTTTTGTGGCTCAAGTGGCAGCAGCGACTGTTGGAGAAAAAGATAAAAAAATAGCAGAATTAAGTTCAGATTTAGATAAATTAAAAACTTCTAATGATAATTTAAAGGTAGAATTTGAAGCTTTAAAGAATGAATCTGTACCTGGTATTTTAAAACAATGGGAACAATTTTTATTTGGTGATTCCGATGAGACTATTAAAAGTATTCTATCTGATATAAGAGACGCCACTTTGGGAGATATGAGATTAAATTTACAAAATTCAAAAAGAAATAAAGTTTCATCTGCTAAAAACACAGATATAGGAGATGTTGAAAAACAAGCGATTAATGTTGGATTTAATAATTTCGCAGGAAGCGATATAGCTGGTGGCGCAAAAAATTTACAAGCTAAACAAACAATTTATCTAAAAGGTATTTATACAGCTTCCATTCAAACATCAAAAGTTTTAACATATATTGGAAATAATTTAATCTTTACAAGTGATGGATTAGTTGTTAGTCAACCAGCTGCTGGTAACTTAAAAGGAGCAGCATTGAAAGATATCAATGGCAAACTGATTCAACCTGGTAACACAATGATAAGTGGTTTTAGTATTATTTAGTGAAAAATAAAAAGGAAAATATAAATGGCTTTTAATTTAAATACGCAGTTTAATCGAGATCAAGATTTTTTTAATAAAGATCAAAGTTCAAGTTTGTTAATGGATTCTGGATTAACCAGAAGAAAGACTGCTATTGAGAAATATTTTGGTTTTGATAATAAAGGAGCTTCTCCTTTTAGAGGTTCTCCTGGAGCAGCTGCTGGAATTTTTGGTTTAACTATTCTTCCAAGAAGTGATATTTTTAGTTATGATGGTGGCAGACTAAAAATACCATTTCAATATTTAACTGAAGGTTTACCAAGTTTTACAAAAGCTGCCAATTATGATGACACATCTGTTCCAGGAAGATTTGAAGGTATAGCCAGTTACAGTTACAGTAATACTGTTGATTTTCAATTGGATTTAACATATGTAGCAGAAAGTCAAAAAGCTAAAATACAAAAAAAAGAAAACACTGTTGCTCAATCTCTTGAACAAGTAATCAAAGATAAATATGATTCAGGAGCTAAAAAAAATAACATATGGACATTGGAATATATTAACAGTATTATACCTCTTTTTGAAAGTTTGGTTTATCCAGCATATGATGATCAGTATAATCCTCCCAATTTATGTTTATTAAATATAGGTGCTATTTTTATGGATTTACCGATTTTAGTTAAAACTGTAACTATTAGCCATAAATCTCCTTTTGATATTAAGACTATGATGTCGAGAATGTATCAGGTGACTTTGGACATGAGAATTTCATATCCACTTTATCAGGCTATAAGTTCTAGGGAAATTATAGATAAAAGTGTTGAAGTTTTACCTAGAAAAGTTTATATGAGAAAGACAATAAGTAAAGCAAGATATAAGGGAATTTAAGATTTATGAATTTTTTTGATAATTGTGGTTATATAGATGGCGAATATATTGGCTTTTCCTCTTTTCCAGCTTTTCCTAAAAAAGAACATTTTTTGAAAACTATGGTTTTGCAAAATGAAAGATACAGGCCAGATTTGATCAGTTACAGATTGTTTGGTACTGTTTATTGTGGATGGGTTTTGGATGAGATGAATAATTTTTATCACGGATTTAAAGAGTATGAAATAGGCAGAGAAATTTTTTATTTAAGAAAAGGTGATTTAATAGGGTTAGGAATTATAAGATAAAAAATGTCATCTCCTATTTTAAATAAAAATAAATCTTCTAGGTTGGAAATTGGAGAAATTGTTGCTTATTTTAAAAACTCCAATGACGATATCAGATATACTGTTAAATTTAATAGAACTTCTTTTGATTGTATTCCTTTAGTGCATGTATTGCCTCTTATTGAGGGAGACAGAGTTATCATTTTATTTCAAGATAGTAATATAAAAGATACGCCATTTATTGTTGGTAAATTTAATCAAAAAAGTAAAGTTGATACCAAATTTGTGTCTACCTCTAAAGAAATAAAAAGGCCTAATGACGATAGAGGCGTTAAACAAGAAACTGATTATTCATTTATTAAGATGGATAGTACCAGAAAAAAAATAACTATTGGAAATAAAAACACCAACAAAGGAAATATAGTTATTGATAATGATGAAGTTTTTATAGGCGGTGTTAATTTATCTAAGCTTATTGAAAAAATTAATTCTAAAAGTCAAAGCAATCTAAGCAATGAAACCGTAAGTGCAAAAAAAGATTATATTATAGAAGCCGAAGGAAAAATAATCGGTAGATCTTCAGAAATTACATTTTTAACTTCAAATTTTCTTATCACTAATATGCAAGAAATGGAAATAAGAACACCACATTTAAATTTTAGTTCTTCTTTTGTTGAGTTCAACGTTATTACGCCAAAAGGATATGACTTGAAGCAAAAAAATGCTTATTCTTTTTTTGCTGTGGATGGAAATTTTTCTATTACTCTTGGAATGGGAGATTTTAAATTAAAATCATTTATGCCAACTAGTGCATTTAGTTTTTTAATTTCTCCAATTTATCCTCTTAATACAGTTGATGCTTCGGTCGCGGGATTAACTATAGAAAAATCAAAAACTCAAATTGGACATTTAATGGGTTTATCAAGTATAACTTTAAAATCTTCATCCTTTGAAGCAAAAGTATTATCCATGTCAAAAATAAAAATGAATCTAACATCATTTTCGGTTGAGCTTTTGGGAGGATTAGCTAAAATGGAATTAAGTTCAAGTAAGTTTAAAGTTTCTATTGCATCTAATTCGATAACTTTGGATTCTTCTGGTCTTGAAGTTAAAAGCGGTGACATAGAAGCCACTTCTGGAGATGTTTTAGCAAAAGCAGGTTCCTTTAGTTTATCAAAACATAAGCATCCAACAGCAGTACCGGGTGGTCCATCGCCACCAACTCCAGGTTAAAAAGAGGTTAAATATGAATTGGGAAAAACAAAACTTAGAAGAAATAGATGAAATCTTAGAAAACTTAAATAAAGTTAAAGTCTTAGCCAAAGAGAAATTGAAAGAACAAAAAGATAGATTAAGCACAATTGTTAATGAGATACCACAGTATGTAGATTTATATAAAAAAATGAAGGGTGAATAATGAGTTCTCAAAATTTAACAACAGATAATTTTGACAGTGCTTTAAGAATAGCTGCTTTAGCTGAATTTTCTAAAAGTTGTGGTCTAATAACTGATAAAGATTATAGTAAATTAGTTTCACAAAATGCTCAAGCAGCTTATAAAAATGATTTTGCTAGTCAAACTGGCGCCATCTTTAATAATGGAGGAAAAACAGATTCTGATTTATTTAAAAAATCAGGAAAAAATGCTTTTGTTGATAATGTTTCAAATTTAATTTATAAAACGTATTTTAATCTTTTACAGACTAATACAGAATTTCAAAAAAGCATGGCAAAAAATTTCTTTTCTTTTAATTCTGGTCTTTTAGATATGCAATCTTTAAGATTAATTATATTAGACAATTTATCAGAAGATGTGGAACTTCTGGTTAAAAGAATGGAATCCGGTGAAAAAATAAGTGAAGCCGAAATAGTTAAAATCATAAAAGATGCTTTAGTTAATAAAAAAGAAAAAATATCTGAAGAAGCAGAGAATGCGACTAAAGCAACTTCCACAGATGGTTTAAGTAATTATACGCCATTTTCTTCTTTAGCTATAAAACAAAGATACAAAGGCATTAGATGGAGACCAATAAAAGGCACAACCTTATCTCCAAAGTTTTTAAAAAGACTAGAAAAAGCTACAAAAAATATAAAAAACAATTTAGAAAAAGTCAGAGGTGGTTTACGAACAGCCAGAGCAATAGTTGGTTTATTAAGAAAATTGGAATCTGTTTTTAGTCTTGGATATATAAAACTTATACAGAGTATTTTAAAATTAATTATTTCATATGTGAGAGATATTGGTAGTGCTGGAGTTTATATGTTAGATATGGTTTCTCCTTATCATCATATAGGCTATCAAAGTGAAATTGAAGATTTGCAACAAGAGAAGGCAGATGTTAATGAAATAGAAAAATTAAAATTTTTAGAAAGAATAAAAAGAAACAGAGTGACTTCAACTTATGATTATTTAAATTATGATATAGAAAAATCTATGCCATTTATATCTGATATGATAGAAGATGACAAAGATATGGAAGAAGCTAGAAAAAGAACTGAAGCTTTTGCTGATAAATTTTACATTAATAGTTTATTAAATAGCATGAATACCACTTATAAACCAACAACTTATGGAGCATTTATAAGAGTTATAGCTGATGCTTTTATGGACGAAGGAGATATTCCAGGTGCCCAAATTCCAGATTGGATGAAGGACCTTGATGACACAATGATGAAGAAACTTAAAAACAGAGGTAGAGCTAATAAAAGTTTTAATTCTGGTATTATTGGCAGATTTGGTTCTGCTGGCAAAGGTATAAATTCAGTTTTAGAAAAAGCAAGACCTGGCAGACCAAGATTTGGAAACGGCAGTAATTGTACAGTTACGGTTGTTGCTTTTTCTTTGCCAGATATTTTAACTGTGGGCTCTTTAACTTTATCGAGTGCAAAAGCTTTTATTCTTATGTTAACATTTTTACGTGTTAAGTTTGAAAATACACAAATGAAGACTTGGATTGATAGTAATTCAGATCGATGGCTTAAAAAAATCAAATCTCTTTTTGGATTTAATGTTTCTAGACATTTAGCTGATTATTATCAAGATCAACCATATTATGATGAAAATGGTGATATTATGTTGCCTTCAAATATAAGTCAAGATCCTGATTTTTATGGCGTTAGTGTGAGATGGCTTTTAGCTCCATTTTTTGAAAGTTTAGATCTTTTAGAGGGTTATGTTAATAAATGGCTTAAAAATTTTAAATCAAATCTTTCAAAAGAACTTGATAAACTATTAGATGTGATAGAGGATTTAATAGATGATTTAGAAGACTTAGTTGATTTAATTGATTTAATTATTAATTTTTTTGAAGCTTTAAAAACAATGGGTTTATATACTTTAACCATAACGAGTAATGGTGGTAACGAAGACGTGGTTGAAAAATTATTGGCGGCAGAAGGTTTTCCTGGAGTGGCAGAGGGAGATAAGCAAAGATTAATAGGTGGTCTTGTTTTTTGTTATGGCTTTCCTAATCCAAAACCAGGCAATATTGATTTTCAAGGTCTCATTAAGCAACAAATGGCAATGATGAATTATGAGGCTTCAAAAGCTAAATATGAAAGTGATGGAAGTAAAGAAGATGATCCGGGTAGTTTCGAAGATTATGTTAGAGATAATAATTATGGAGATAATAATTATAATAGTTCATTAGATAAAATATTTAAAAAATTATTTTAACTATTTCAGAAAAATAAAGTTATGAAAGGTATAAGTTTCAACAGTGATGGTTTTAAAATAAAAGAAAATATAGATTTATATCACGATAGAGTGGAAAGATTGGTCTATATGTCTGGTGTTTTAGGAAGACCAGATTGGCAGTCTCCTATAAATGATGTATTTTTCAGAAACACTGATTTGGATGATTTAGATGATTTAATAAACAGTATTATATTACTTTTAAATGATGAACCAGATATTGACATTAAAGCCATATCGGCTGAAGTGGTTAGTCTTGATAATGATAAAGCTGGATTAAAATTAAAATTTGAATTTGAAGAAGATAAGAACACTGTTATTGATAATAAGAATTCAGAAGGTTTTACTTTTTTTAGTATATATGAGGCATAAAAGAAACAAATGGCAGAATTAATAAAACTACACGAAGTTGCTGCACCTAATTTAATAGATTTTAATACCAACAGTATTATAGATGAAATTATAGATCGTATTCAAAGACATCCAGATTGGAAACAAATCTGGAATGGTGAATTAAAACAAGATGCTCTTTATGTTATTATAAATATTTTTGCCTATCTATTTTCTAAAAATGCAGAAGTGGCTAACAGACTAATTAAAGAAAATTTTATCTTGTTAGCTAAAGATCCAGATAACATAGTTAATTTAATGTCTAACTATGGTTTAAGAATAAGAAGTAATACACACAGTATAGCTAATATAAAAGTAACCAGGCAAGATGGCGGAAATTTAACTTCTGATTTAATTATTTCAGGTATTCCTGGAAGACCATTTGAAATTTATAGCAACAAAATAAAATTTGAAATTTATGAAAAAGATGAAAACGGTAGGATAGATTATTTTAAATCAATTACTCTTAGAAAAGGTTTAGTGAATAATTTATTAGCTTATTCTGGTAGTACTGGTTTTGAAACTGTTAGTATAGATTCGCAAGAGAAAAAAGAGAAATTTTATTATCAACTATCTAATTATCCTGTTATTGAAGATTCCATAAGAGTTTATTATTTTTTTAACAATGAAAAAATTGAATTACAAGAGACTGAAAGTTTTGCTATAGCTTCTTTTGGAGACACAGATAGATTTCCAGGTGGACAACCTTTTTATAAATTAATTTATAATTCATATGGTAGAGCAGGTATAGTTTTTGGCACTAAAGAATTTGGTGGTTCTTTTCCGAAAGAAGAATTTGGTGAATTACAAGTTTTTTACAGATATGGCGGCGGAAGTGAAACTAACATAGCAGATGGAGCTATGGTTTATAATGCTAATGTGGGTGATGTGCCTTTACTTTTTACTAATAATGGTAAAAGTGGTGGCGGAGTCAACGTTGAAGATTTAGATTTGGCTAAATTTTATGCACCTATGCGAGTTGGTAGAGGAAAACAAATAGTAGATGACAGAGATGCACTGTTAGCGCTTGCAGGAATGGCAGTTAAACATAAAATCATTTCTCCTAAATATTCAATTCTGCCAAATAAAGATTCTGTACCAATTTTACATTATTATAATTATATTGTGCCTTTTAGAAATTTTAGTGAGTTTAATTTACCTACTCCTGATTCTTTTGATAATGCTTCGACTTATGAATACAAGATGAGAGCAGCACTGAATGAATTTTTAAATCTTTCTAAGTTACATGATGGTTTTGTTAGTGATGAAGTTATTTCTGGAGAATACACAGAAGATAATTTGAAATATGCTTTAAAATATAAACCAATTTTGAGTGGCACATTAACAGTTTCTGCTTATGATCATTATAATATTGAAATTGATAAATTAATATATTCAAGTTCTTATTATGGTGAAACCAATATAAATGATTCCAATACTTCGACTGCTAAACTAAAAAGTCATTCAAAAATAACTGATAATGTTTTTAATTTAAATGATAGAAACCAATTTGATTTCGAAATGGATGGTTATTTAATGCAAATAACTATTCCAAATCAAATAAATGGGGTAAGTGTACAATATAATTCTCCGGCAATTTTAGCTGAAAAAGTAAATGAGTTAATCATAAATAAAATAAAAGAATCTTGGAAAACTAATGATCCATTACAATTAATTCCAATTGGTCAAAATTATATAACTTTAAATTATAATTATTTTTATTACAGTAATGGATATTTTTATCTTAATTCTCCTAAAATTGGTATAAATAGCAGTTTAAAAATTTTATTGGATAAAACTGATACCACAAGAAATAAGTTTCTGTCTCTTATTAAATTTACAGGTGGCAATATTGTTTCTTATTATTCAAATGCTGTACCAGAAAGTCGAAAGATATTTTTAGATAATTCTAATTTTAACTATGTTAATAACAGTATTGAAATTAAGTTAAATCTTGATGACATAAATAGGGAGAAAACGTTAAACAAAATTATTGTTTGGCCTGATAGGAATTCTCGTACTGGTCCAAAATTAAGTTATGCTTTACGAGATGAAAATTTAAGAAATATTTTTTTAAAACAAAATTCAAATATTAATTTAGAGATTTATGATGTTTATGGCATTCTAAAAGATCGAGTGGTATTTGAAAATGTTAATCCTGATGAAATCACTCCGGGCTTCAGAATTGAAACTGATAAAAATGGAAATACAATTTCTGGTCAATCTGAAATTTTTAAAGATGCCGTTTTTGAACAAAATGTTTACACAGGCACTTGTTTTGATTATAACAACAGTACTCTTTATTTTGCTTTAGCTGATTCTGATGATGAACAAACAAGTGCTCCATATTCTTTTCCTAGAGAGCCTTTTATAAATGCTTTTTTAGAGAACAGTATTTCTGATGTTTGGGCACAGTATGATGATGGTATAGAAGCTGTGTTACCAGTTGATGGTTTTGGTAAAAAATTTAATTTTGTTTCTAATAATTTTATTACTTTCCCTTCACCAGATCCGAGAACAGTTGCTGATAATATACCAACTGGTTGGGAATATTATTATGACACATATGAAGAAAAAAGCACAATCATCGAAAAGAAAGAGAGTGAAGATCCAACAGATTGGTATTATGATTTTATTTCATATGAAGAAAAAACTCTTGTGCCAAGAGTGGATCAAAATGGAGATCCTGTTTTTGACGGTAATGGAGTTCAAATAATAGATGAAGTTTGGTTACCATTTTCTACAAATATCTATTTTAAAACTCAATATGATCTTATTATTTTGGATACACAAAAATACAGAAATATTGTTATTGGAAATTTAATAAAACCTTTAGTTGATGTTGAAAAAGAAATAACAGAGATTCTGCCTTCGCCTGATTTAGTTGATGGAGATGGCGGAGAGAATTCAGTTATTGGAAAATTAGTTTTAAGAAAAAAAGATAAAGATACTAAATATCAATTTGAAAAAACTACAGAAAATACAAAAGGTATGGGAATATCATATCCTTTTAGTATTGCAGATGAAAACACAAATAGTCAATTAAAATTAAGTTTTTCTTACACTATTTTTAGTGACGCTGATTATATCAGTGAATATGTTAATGGAGATTTAAAGATTTTTATAGTGGCTGAAAATGATAATAAGACAATAGTGCTTGATGATATTGCTATTATAAATGAACTTAATGAATATGAGGTTACATGGAATTCTATTGATTTTAAAAATTATAGACTGTCTTTTCATTGTGCAAATGAAAAACTTAATAAGTACAGAATATTTTTTGAAAATGTGCAAGTGTATCAAGAGCCAATTGATACCACTTATTATTTAGACATTATAGAAGATAACACAGATAGTTTAAAACTTTATAAATCTGAAACTGATTTGGTTACTCAAATAGCCAGAGGACAAGGTTTAGGTTATGATATTTCTTTAAACAGTAATCAAACTGCTAATTTAAATTTTAGTTATGAAATAACTGATGGAACATATAAAGATTGTGTAGCAGTTTCTGTAATTGGAATAAATATGCTAAATAATGCTTATGTTTACAATTTATTAGATTTAAATGATAATTACAATAAGCTTTATACAGGATTTAAGCAGTATTATTTAAAATTAAATAATACCAATAACAATAAGGTATCTGTTAATTTTCAAACTTCTAATTATAGTCGTTTTAGGGTTGTTTTTCATATGAGAAGTAATCAGGCAGAATCTTTTGGTCTTAATATTAACGATATTGAAACAGGAACAAAACCTTTAGATATATATAATGAAAGTTTTTATTTTAAATTTGATTTTGGTAGAGAAAAGTTTAATTCCATAAAGTGTAGTTATGAGCCTCATCCATATTTTCAAGAAGATGAAGCAATGGGATTTTTAGATATTTTGAGAAATCAAAAACGAAGAGTTATTGGTGTGGAACCATTATTAAAGAAAGTTAATTATAATCCATTAGGTATTAATTTGTTATTGACATTCTCATCTGTGGCTAATGTGGAGATGGTTTTAAATAACTATGAAAAAGTAATAATTGATAATTTTTCATTTAATAATGAAAATGAAAATATTAAGCTTGGAGAAATTTTTTCTTTAGATTTATTAAATCAAAAGCTTATTCAAACTTTTGTAAATTATGGTTTAATAAATGCTAAGGTAACAGATATTAGCAGTTTAATAAATGAAAGTCCTTTAGGCGATGATTATTATTTTATTTCTCCACCAGATCTTTATCAAAATTTATTACTTTTAGAAGATCAATATCCACAAGTAAAAGGTATAGCAGAAAAATATGCAATAAAGGTTAGTTACGTAAAATTTTAAACTATGAATATAAGAATTGATATCATAAATAATGATAATTTATATATAAAAAACAATGAAATTCGTTTAAAAGTTTATTTAATTGATAATGATATAGAAACTGATATCACAAATAGTAAAAATTTATTAATTTTTTCATTAAACAATGATATAGTTTATATATATGAAAAAGTATTGGATAGTTCTTATAGATTTTTATTTAAAGATGCTGGCTTAACTAATGTTTATTTTGTTTATGATGACAAAGTAAACGAAAAAATTACATTAATAAAAAGCTTTAAAGTTTTAAGTGATAAATTCAGTAATGGCGAAAAGCCAACTTTTAAATTGGAAATCAGAAGAGAAAATGAAAAAGATCAAGGCGTTAATAACGCACATCTTTTAAATTCATATGTTAATTTTTATGTTTTTTTAATAGATCTTGATGGTGAAGAAATCGATGTCACTGAAAGCAATGATTTAAGTTTTTATTCCCTTGATGATGATAATTTATTTCTTTTGGATAAAATGCCTGATCAACCATTTAAGGTTTTTTTTAGAAAAGAAGGAACTGGGTTCTTAAAAGCTATCTATGAAGACGGTGTTAATCCTAAAGTTATAGATAGCAGAAATTTTATTTGTTATACCACTTTTTTTAAAGAAAATTATTTAGATTATTTGGTCGGAGATTTTAATAAAGAAAAAATATTAGCTAATCCAAAAAACGTGGCTGTGTTTGATACTTTCATGGAAATGCTTGATATACTTTATGCTTATAATCAAGATCTCAAAGAGATAGCTAGTTTTGATAATACTAAAAGTAATTTTTTAGATATACTGGCACAAAACGTTGGTTTTTTGCGAGTGGATGTGTTATCTAAACATACGCCAAATGAAGATAAAGATGATTATATTTTTAGAGAGCTTTTAAAAAATATGGTTGATTTATTATCCATCAGAGGAACAAAGGCAGCATATGAATTATTCTTTGGCGCTATTGGTTATAATATATCTTTAAATGAATTTTGGTATGATGAGAATGGAGATCTAGTTGAGATAGATGCTTATGATGAATTAAAGACAACTTATACAGGATATGACATAAGCGGTTCTTTAAAGAATAACGTTAAACAAAAACAAAATGATCCAAGAAAAAATATTCCAAAGCAAGAAAGATATATTTTTCATATAGAAGAAGATGAGAATGGAATTTTGAAAAGAAGTTATGAAATGCCATTTGAAATGCCAATTATAGATAATGTTTTTGTCTATATAAACTGTATGAAGTGTGGACCTAAAAGAGATTATTCCATAATAAATAAAAATAGAATTTTATTTAGACCAGATTTAAACCTAAATGACGGTGATGCTATTTTCGTTCTTAAAACTCCAGATTATAGTGTTTTTAGAAATGCAAAAAGCAACTATATGAGAGTTAATATATCATCTAAAGAAAAAAATAAATTTATGCCGCCATCTGAATTTTCAACACAGAAAAAGAAAATTATTAATTATTATTTAGATTTTTTAAAACCAATTCATATGCAATACTTACCTGAATTTTTAATTAATGATTTAATAGGTGAAGGCAATGAAATTGGAGAAAAAATAGATTTCTCACAATATGTAAATAGTGATACCTTTAAGTATGGTAAATTTAAAGGCAAAATAAATAATAATAATGTTGATAATAAGTTAATAAACTACAGAGTGCCAAATATGAGTATTGACGATAATGGTTTTTTTGATAAAATTTTATCTATGGGAAGCGCAAGTGATAAAATTTTTGTTGATGAGAACACTTATGTTAATAAATTTGAGTTATTTAATATTGTTAAAAATACTTTAGACGAAGATAAAAGAAATGTAAGAAATGGATTATTTGATAATTATGGCAAAAAATGTTTAAGATGGGATATTGATAACATTAGTTTTGATGAAAATAATTATTGGGACGAAAAAGGTTTTTTACTTGATTCATTGACTGTGATTAAAAAAGTTTAATTTTTTAAATTAAAAAAAGAAAAAAACAAATAAAATCATTTTATAAAATATATATAGAAATAATAATAAGGTAAACTGATGAAAGATAATTTATTTAAAAGAATATGGAACAAAAATTTTGTTAAGGCTAATGACAAAATAGACAAATTTGCAGATGATATTGGTGGTTTAAGAGGATATTTTAAATGGAAAAAATTAGATAAAAACAACAATGTCGTTGCAGAAAGCAATCAGCACAATGATATTACGAATCTTTCAAAAAGTACAGTTATTAGATTATTAGCTCAAGGTTTACCAAAATACAGAACACAGATTGTGGATCCTGCCAAATATAAAATTTCCAGAATGAGATTTGGAAATGCCAGTTATAAAATAAATAACTATAACTATGGCGGTGTAAAAGATGAAGATATGGAATTTGTTAAGAAACTGTATTATTATGATTCTACTGAAAATGTTTTTAGACCAAATGAAAATGATGGTATAGGTTCTGGAAATAAAAATAATTTTAAAGCAGCCGGTGGAAATTTAAACCAAAAAATTGTATCTGATAGCAATTCACTTATTAGAAAAGATTTTTATATGGCTGAGCCTTATAAAGATAATATTTATTCAAATAATAATTATCTTTATCCATCAGATAAGTTCGGCAATATAAATCTTGGTGGAGTTAATATTCCTATAGATAAAACTTCAACTTATTTTAATTATTTAAATTTATATTCTGCAGAAGCTAAACTTTATCCACCTGCGCATGACACATTAAAAGTAACTTTAACTTTTTTTAATGCATCCAGTGGCACTAGTGTTGCTACTGAAGTCTTTTCTTCTTCTGAGATAGAAAAGAAAATTTATAATCGTTCTTTGATTGGTAATGTTTTTATCAGTCAAACTCCAAGTTCTTATGTGTTAAATAACCAATTAAATTTAATTTATGATAATAATTTACAGCTTTGGCAAATCAAATTTAATTTAAATAATAATTATTTAAGTCAAACTGCTGTGGTTCTTGGCAGAATAAGAATTGAATATTGTATTGGAAAATATAATATTATTAATTCTGTTATACCGAAAATTGGTGTTAATAATGGATCTTCTATTAATAGATTTACATCTGATGATTATTATTCTTTAGTAAGTTATGTTTATGATTCATCTCCGACTGATTTTGTGGATGACTATAGTGTTATTTTTTCTTCTATTATGAACGTTGATCAAGGAAATGGCGCTATTGGCAATAATTTGCCTGTTATTTATACTGAAGCTTTTCTTTTTAATGAAATGGATGATTTATTTTCTTCTATTACTTATGATCAATTTCCTTTAGATAATAATAATGAATATAATGGAGATGCATCAAGTAACAGTTTATCAAGAGCATTTATAAAAACATTTGATGATGCATATCTTTTTCAATGGACAATTAAAGCTTTACTTTAAGGATTAAAAATGGCAATTATTAAAAACAAATATAAAGATAAATTAGATAAAAAAATCAAAAATTTTCCTAATGGAACAATTGCTCCTGATTTTACTAAAAAAATAATTTATGATAATGAGACAAATGTTAATCCGACTATACTTAGAACTCCAAAATATGGAGATGATCTTGATACCACAGAATTTGCAAAATTAGTTTCAGACTTAGTTTATAATGATAGTATTATAAACGAAGAAGTTGAAAAACATAATTATTTATACAGTAATGGTGTTATTAAAAACTATAAAAAAGAATTTGAAATTTATGATAAAAATTTATTTCAAATTTTAGCCTCATACGATGTTTCAAGTTTTATTGATAAAAATTCTTTTTCTTTAAAACAATCAAATTCAATAGAAGGAAACTTTGTAAATAAAAATTATTGTAATTTTTATTTTTATACCAGTGATCAAACTTTATTGTCAAAATATAACTTTTTCTATAAAGAATTTACTATCGAAAATATTATAACCAGAGATAACAATACTCCTAATTTAAAAGATGATTATTCATTTATTGTTTTTAATGGAGAAATTGATATCACAAACGAAGATATACAAAATGGACAAAATGTTGGCGTGGTTTTATATTTACCAACTAATGTGAAAAATACCACCCCATATAAAGCAAAAAATTATATTAATTATATAACAGTCGGAAATGGGGCTTTAAAAATAGGTGATACTTTTATTGACATTAAAAAAGACACATATGTTTCAAGAACCATCAAGAATGATTCAAACATGAATCAAATTAAAATTCCTGACATAACTGAAACAAATTTTAAAAATTCCTTTAGAACCAGAAGAGACATGTTAATTGCTTATTATGATCAAACTAATGTTATGAATAATATTAGTTTTGATGGTATAGTGGATTTAATCTTGGGTGATGAAAGAATAAACATGTACTCACCTTTAGATAATCAACTTTTAACTATGCCAAGAATAAAAAAGATTGATTACATGAATGTTAATGGCGAAAATTTTCATAGAATTTATTTAGACGATTTATGTCTTTTAAAAGGTGTTAATCAAAATAAACAAGAAATTTTATTCAGAAAAGTAAATCAATCGTTTACTATTAAAAACAGCGTTAATAATATTTTTGATGGTGAATATTTAATCAAAAACATTGACTATGTTAACAGAACGATAGATTTTGTACATCCATCATATGATGGTAATTTTATTCAACCTTTGGATAATGATAATATAGTTGGCTATTATGGCCATTTGTTACCAAATATTTATGTGCTTTATTCTGTTTTAATTTATAAAGATAATGGTCTAACTTCAGAAACTCAAATTTTAAAAGCAGATGAAGTTTTTGATTATGTTGGATTGGAATCTGGAAATATTAAAATTGAGAAAACAGTTTTAGAAATAAATGAAAGTGGAATGTTTGAAGTAAGTAAAAATGATATCAAACATTTAAAAAACCTTAATAGCAATTTATTGGAATATGATGATGGTCAAAGTTCTGATGTGCCTAGTAAAAATGCCACTAAGTTTACTTTAAATGATAACGGTAATGGTGATTATATTTTAAGACCAGCGGAACAACAGTTGCCAAACGAGTATGATGAAATAGGTTTAAATTCACTTTCCAATTCTCATTTTATTATTACAGAAGATAGTTTCAATGTTATTAATAACAGTAAAATTATTTTATCTGAAATTTATTTAGGCGTAAAAAATTCATTGTCATCTATTGGAACAGAAGGTATTAAAATTAAAATAGAACAATTGGAGATGCTATATCCTCTTGATAGTCCAAAAAGAATAGAAAATATTTCTCCAAATGGGACAGATGAATTTAAAATAACACTTTTTCAATTCGACACCAGCATAGAAGTCAATGATATTCTTTTTATTTCTCGCAATCAATATAATATTAATGGTCAAATCTTAAACGGCAATGGTGATTATCAAACTGTAACCATCAAAAGAATAGAGAATGAAAAACTAATAGTTAGTAAATTAAATTCAACTTATTCAGCAGAATTTAAAGTTAATCAAAGATATCCAATTTATTTTAACGTTATTAAGAAAAATAAAATTACAAAAGTTTGTGAAAGTTTATTAACAAATGAAGAGATAAAAGATCAAATCATTAATGGTTTGAATGGTAAATTTGGAGCAAAAAACAGTTACAGCAAATTAAAATTTGATAAATTTATAGATAATATAGATCCAAATAATGATTTGTTACAAAATGGAATAAAGCTTTCGCAAACAAAAGATTTTGGTCTTAATATTAATACATATTACTATATTAGTGTTTCAGGTTTTGTTATTAATAATATAGCTGGTACATACTCTTCTATTTTAATAGAAGATTTTAATCAAGCTGATGATATTCATTTTAAGAAAAGTGTTTATTATGAAATAAATATTAAAAGCTTTAAAGGTAGATATCCAAATTCTTTAATTATTAGTGATGATTTTGGAGATATTAATAATTTTAATATTACAAGAACTTTTTCTCCTTTTTTTAGAAAACCAAAATATTCAATTATGGCCTATGATTTTTCCAATTTGGATATTTCTTTACATGATATACCAGAAGATGAGACAGTGGTTCTTTTTGATCCATTATGTGGTCGTTTTAAATTTCATCCGAATGTAACACCTACTAAAATTTATCTTTCGTATTACACTACTGAAAATTTACATGGAGCTTCTGAAGCAGAGAATTTTATTTATAAAAGAGGCAATGACAGTAATGATACCATTAGAGGTAAAATTCAAGAACTAGATAACAAGTATGTTTATGGCGCTAGTTTTAGTTCTCCAATTTCAGTTGATGGAGTTATTTTAAATAAAAATTTAAATTATAAAGGTCCATTCGTAATCAAAGATAATCAAGTTAAACTGAAAAATAATGCAAACTTTGTGAATCTTGATATCGATAGATATGAAATAGAAATAGATAAAGATTCAAATTATGAAATAATAGATCTTGCTAAAAGTAGCGTTTATTTAAAAAACAATATAATAGAAAAAAACAACGAAATTCAATCTTTAAACAGACAGTTTCTTGATCAGCTCTATGATCAAAAAGAAAAAGATCAATATGAGAAACCATTTATAAATAAAAATGAAGAGTTAGTGTTTAATATTTCAGAAGACACATCAATAAATAAAAACATTTTAAATACTAAAAAATGGCAAAATCAAATTAAACTTGAAAAAGAAATCAACATTCCTTTTTTAAGTAATAAAAAATTTAATAAAATTAATTTTTATAATTTTAATAAAAATTTAATTATAGATTGTAATGAGAGAACAAAAACAGAAAATTTACCAATTAATGAAACTAACTTAAATGATATTTTAAAAGAGTTTGTTTATAGAAAGTTAAATGAAAAAAATTATAAGTATAGTTTAAAACATGATTTTACAGAAGATAATAATTTCTCTTTTAATGACAGTAATGAAAATAGACAACTCAATAAAACTTTAATAAAAGCAAGTGAAGATTTTGGGAAATCAGAAATGGTTAATGTTTTCATTGAGAGTGAAAATAATGAACTAATTTCAAGAAAAACATTTGAGTATGATAACTTAAATTTAAATAAAACAAACAGCGATAATTATATTGTTATAAATGAACATATAATTAACTTTGATTTAAAGAGAATAAATAAAAAATATTCAAGTACGATTTTATATACCAATAGTTTAACTTATGATGAAACTTTACCTGTCAATAGTTTAGTGGAAGGAAAATTATATTTCTTTTCAACTGCTGGTTATAATGCAGTTTTACAAAAACAAATAGAAATTGGAGATTTTATAGTTAGATCCACTGATGGTTGGGATTTTTATAAAAAAAATGATATCTTTAACATCAGTAGATTAATAAGAACAGATGATTTTTCTTTTATCTTAAATGATTTTAACGAAATTAATATTGACTATGAAATTACTAATTTCGATAATTGTTTTCAAAAATTATTATTAAATGCCATATTGGTTAAACAAGAATTAATAAAAGTAAATGAAAATAATTTTTTTGTTTCTCTTTTATTGAAAGACACGAATGATACATACAGTTTATATTTGCAGTTTTTTGAATTAGGCGAAAATAACTTTTTCTACTGTAAGAAAATAAATGGTCTAGATTATTTAAAAATTGCGACTAGTCAACTATCTTCAGATTTAACAAAAATAGATAAAAATAATTTATTTTATTCTTTTTTATCTTTGGACGATAATAAAATTTTATTTTCTATAATGTCATTAGAGGGTTTTATTTTTAAATATTTTTATCTTGATAATATTTTAGAAGATGATAGTACAGTTTTTGTTAATGATAAAAAAATCAAGAATAATCCTAAGTTATTGAAACTTAATAACGAAATTTTCTGTATTATTTTTAATACAGAAAATTCATCTAACTATGATACCAGTATAGGTGATTTAGAGATTAAAATATATGGTATTGAAGATAAAAAGAATATTATTTTCTCATATGCAGAAAAATCTGCTAATTTATCAAATGTCGATAAAATTCTTATTGATAATATAAAAAATAACTCTGATTTTAATTTTTTAAAAATTAATGATGACACTATCGTTATTTTTTATTCCAATATTAATACTCATTATTTAAACATGTTGGCTTTTAATGATGAATATATTTTTGAAGCTCCATTAGGAGTTTTAAATTGTTTTAAAGTTATAAATTTCTTAAAAACAGAAACTAACTATCAATTTGATGTTGGCAATAAAAAAACAGTTTTTTATCAAAATATTGGAGAGTCTGCTTTTCCACCAAAGATATATCCTTTTAAAATTAACGCAAATATCTTTGGAGTAAATTATGTTCAATATGACTTAAACAACCAAGAAATTTCTAATAAATTATTTTCATATGATATAAATGGTGTAATACAAAAAATATATTTTGAAAATGAATATACACAACAAAAACCTGAAAATATTAAATATATTTATAGTCTAAATAATAGACAAGCTATTGAATTTTCAAATGATAATATAAAAATTCATAATTTTAATAATGATTATTCTCAATTAGTTACGAAAGAAAGTGTTGATTATAAAAAATATTTTACTCACTTTGACAATGTTTTAATAAATTATAATAACATCTTTGCTAATAAGTTGATGAATCCTATTGAAATAAAAACAATAAAAGATGTTAATGGAAATGTTTTTAATAAAAAAATAATATTTTTCTTTACAAAAGAAAGTGATGAGATTAAAATTAATTTAATTGACACTGAGAATCTAAATATTAATTTTAATAATCTGACTAAATTTTCGGTTATTCCATCGAATGCAAAATTAGTGGAACAAGATGGTTATATTTTTTATCAATGTGAAACTGTTTATTTTGAAAACAGAATCTATTTATATTTTTTATTCTTATCATATGATTCAGTGATGTTAGTAACAAGATTAAGTTCTTATTTTTTTGATATTACTGACAAAATGAACAATGAGGGAGATTTTTTAACTCCAAATTATGACATTGTGAGCATTAACAGTATCAAAAGAATTGATCAAACTGATAATAAAAACAAATTCTTTTTTAACAGAATTGGAAATTCAAAAATAGAAATTTATTGTTTAAGAGAATTAACTATTAATACTCAAGTTAAATCATTGGTTTCTAAATATACTCTTAATGTTAACGAAAAAGTATTTCAAGAGAACAGAAATGCTTTTGATTATTCTGACAATCAAGCTGAAGATTTTATTGTTTCTAAAAATATCGTTAATGTTTTTAGATTAAATGTTAACAGTGAAATTAAATTTTTAGCCGAAGAAATGGAAACTAAAAATGGTATAAATAGTTATATTTATTTTTATGTAGAAAACGATTTTCAAGTTTTTAATTTACATAACTCAATAAATAAATTTAACATTAATTATATTTATTATAATGTTAACAATAAAGAAATATCCATTTTAGGAGACACATCTGGACAAATAGTTAGTTATGTTTTTAATTTTAATAATAATCTTTCTGATTTGGTGACTTTAGATTCTTTAAATGATAACAAATATAATTTTTTTATTATTGAAGATACAGATAAAGAATGTTATTTTTACTATAAGATTGTGGGTTCAGAATTAAATATTAAAATTTTTAATAAAAAAGCAAATAAAAATTTATTGTTGGCTTATTTTAATAGTTACAATTATGGTGAATCAATAACTGATATTGCTTTTAATGATTATTTAAATATATATGACACTTTTGTATATTTCCCTAATTCTTTTGTTAGAGAAACATGGAAATTTTTTCCAATGAACGATATTACAAGTAATAAGAGTTTATTAAACTATGATATTTATGAAAATAAATTAGCATTAAATGATAAACAAAAAAATGTTTTTTCTTCTTTATGTATTAGTGGCATTTTAATGTATGATATGAATATATATAAAAATATCATATACATATATGATGAAAAATTTATACGTAAAATAAATAATGATATTCTGGAAGGATTAATATTTTATATTAATAATAATGGAAATATTTGTATTTTTAAAATTTTAGAAAACATACCTGACACAAAATATTATGAAATAACATATTTAGTTGATGGTGATAACAAAAAAACTTTATTAAATAAAAGATTAGATTTTATTCAATATAAAGAATCTGATTATTCTTTTTATAAAAAATCATATCAATCTTTATCTATGAAAATTAATATGTTTAATTATAAAGGATTGAAAAAAAATGAATATGTAATTTATCGCAAAAATAATTATTTTTATGATAAGCATATTAACTATGAAAATAATACTTTATATAAAAGCAATGTTTTTATTATAAAAGGCGAACATAAAGATTTTCAAATCATTTATAATATAAATGATGAATATGAGTTATCTGGAATTTATGGAAAAAAATATTTAATTATTAATAATGATTTATATTCTTTTGAAAATAAAACAAAAATTTTAGTTGATTCATATTTAAACAACGATAAGGTCAGTTTTATATGTGAAAAAACAAATAACTCAAGTTTTTTTGTTAGTTTTAAGAAAAATGAAAATTATTTGCAAAATTTCATTTTGAATAATAACTATGGTGTAGAACAAGTAGATTTTGATTATACAAAAAAAGAATTATATAAATTCATACAAATTAAAGATGGACAAGTGGAGAATGTTTTAAATAATTCTAGTTATCAAGTCTCTCCATATGCTATTAAAAAACTATTTAATGGTTATATATTATTTTTGTTAAAAATAAAAAAAGATAATATAACTAAAATAGCGCATATCTTATATCGAGAAGATGGTTTCACTCTTGATTATTATAATCAAGATTATGCAAAATCATATCAGTTACCATTTGGTGATGAAATTCTTGGTTATTCTTTACCAAATATAAACTCCTATGGATACACAAGCATTTTTGTTTATAAAAAAGATTCTTCTAAAGATATAATTCAGTTTGGTATAGATGGAGATGGTGGAATTTGTAAACTAAGAGGAATCAATGAACTATGATAAAAAAAAAAGATAAATATCTTTTTTTACAAAAAATAAATCATAGTTAGAGGCTGAATGAAACCAATTGATATAACAGGCACAGTTAGAGATACATTTTCTATAGGCATTGGTAAAAATAAAAGTGAATTTGGAGTTTTTTATGGTTCACTTTATTTTAGAAATTTTGAAGATAATGCTTGGAAAAAAATAGCTTCTTTACAAGATATTAGTTCATCCACTAAAGATTTCTCTTGGAAAAGTACAACATTATATTCAGTTAATTCTTTAGTTGAATATAGTGGAGTTTTTTATAAATGTATAACAGAACATCAATCAGGTACTTCATTTACCACAGATCTATTAGATGTGGAATCGAAATGGCAAGAAATAGGTTTATATGGAAATTTAAAACTTATTGATATTGAAACCAGAACCGCCGAAGATTTTTTTTATAATTTATCTAAATATGATGATACCATTATTATTTATGGCAATAACATAGATGTAACTAATATATCTTTTAAAGTTTATTTACCAATTAAAAGCAAAGTAGACACAAATAAAATATTTAATATACAAAATGCATCTTATAATAAAGTTGATATTGTTTATTATAATGGCACAAATTTCGCTAATAATGCTTATGGTGATTATGTTGCAAAAATTCAATTAATTAATAAAAATCTTACCGATAATAATGTCGGAAAATGGAATATTACATTTTCAGACAATAGGCCAGTCTCTAAAGTTAGTGAATGGCACCCATTAGAAACATATAGAATAAATGATTTAGTGCGAGTTGGTTATTTTTTATATACATGTATTTCTAATCACATATCAAACTCAAGTAATCTTAATGGCTTTAATATAGACTATGAAGGTAATAAATGGATTTATTCTGGCGGAGCTTATGCTGGTGGAACTTATACTTTATCTGATAGAATGCCTATAAATTTAAAAGCCACAGGATCTAGAGAAATTTATCAACTTGACATGCTTGGTATTCCATACACTGGAAATGCTCCAAACTCTGTTTTAGATTTAAAAAATAGGCGAGTTATGTCTAACGCAGCACCATCAAATACACCTAGAGCTAATACATATACTATAGCAGCATTATATGGCTCTTTAGCTGTTAACTCTAATTTTAAAAATAAAAGTACAAATGAAATATTAAGACATATATATAAAAATTATAAATTTTATCAAGAACCAAGTTATACATCTGCTATTAAACTGGAAAATGGAGTTCCTGGAAAAAAATATGTTCTTTTAATTAAAAGCGATGGTGGCCCATATTTGTTTGATAACAGTATTATTTTTTCTTCATACGGTAATTCATCCACTTTAGCTCCAAGTGGAGTAACTAATACCACTGGAAACTGGTTTTCAACTATTTTGGAAGTTGACGCAAAAAAAACTTTAACAAATGGCATAATAGTTAATAATGGAAATTATCCTGTTGATGGTATGGATTCTGGATTAACAAAAGATACATATAGAGGTAATATTTTTCCAGTACAAAGCGATCCTGGAAAAGTTGATGTTTTTGAATTCGTCTGTTTAGATTACAGTGATCAAATCTTAAGACCTGGTTCTGCAGATTTATTTTTAGGAAAATATGTTGGTTCATATAATATGGGAGATAATTTTCCATTAAGATTAACACCATTTCAACCAGTTATTGGTGGACCTGGGCAAATTGATCCAGATGGAGATAATAGTCTTTATGTACAACAATCTATTTCTAATTTAACATTAAATGGACAAGAACAGTTATATTGTGATGTTGGTCAAGTTTTAAACAGTTTAGTAATTATTGCAACTACCATTAGAGGATCCAATGATATTTTATCAATAAGATTTTCTTACACTGGCGCAGTATTAGCAGATTTAGCAGCTAATCCTTTGGGAGGAGAAGAAGTATTTACCACTATTAATCCATTCACACTAGATGCTCCTGGAACTATAAAAATAAAAGCTTCTCTTAGCGATGGTAAGAGTTTATTTATTAAAGAAGCAAATATAAATTTCTTATATAAATTTTATTGGGGATTCAGCACAAACGAAACTTTAACTAGTGCTGAAGTTTTAACATTAGAACATTCAAATATTAGATTAAATCTTCATAATGAACTTTTTGTTTTTCAAAATGATAATAATAACACAAGTGAATATATTTATTTTTGTTATCCAAGTTTTTATAACGATATAGCTTATATAGAAGATCCAATAGCAGGTTTAAGTTATTCTAGTGATAATCTTGAGATGATAACCATTGAGGTGACAAATGAATATGGTTCAAGTGCATTATATAAAATTTACAGAACTAAAATAAAAACATACAGTACCAGTTTCACCTGGAGAATAAATTTAACATAGGAAAATAACGATGCCAAAAGTATTTGATTTAATTAGACCACTAGACGAAAGAGATACTTACGCCATTACTGATGTTATTTATCAAAAAGGTGGACTGCGAGAAGTAGAAAATATACAAGAAAGAGATGCGATAACCATCGAAAGAAGAAGTTATGGCATGATAGCTTTTATTTCTTCGACATCAGAATTCTATGCTTTAACTGGTGTGGATTTAACTAATAATTCTTGGGAAAAAATTGATTTTAGTAAAAATTTACAAAATGAATTAAATATAAAAGAATTATCAATACAGGGAAATTCTTTTTCTGTAAGTGAAAAACAAGGAGAAAATTTATCAATATCAGTCACAAATTCATCTATATTAAAAATCAAAGAAGGAAATTCTGTTATTTCTTTAACAGATGAAAACAAAACAGATGGTAAATTACTTTTTGTGCAGAATGTCTCAACACAAGAAATAAAAATTAAAAATAATTATTTTAAATATTTAACAGAAAATAACATTTCATTAGATGACTTAGAAATTCCTAATGATAGTTATCCAATTTTAACTGGCTTAAACAGGGACACATCCCTGCTATCTGGCGCCTCTATGCTTTTACAGTTTTCCACTTTTGATATGACATGGAGAGTAATAGGGAGTTTATCTGTTGATCCAACATTTTTACAATTATTAGATACTCCAGATCAATATCCTCAAGTTGAAAAAAATAACAATATGTTTTTACTTGTTAATCCAGATAATACCAAACAAGACAAAGTAATTTTTGATAATCCTTTTCCAATTGTTAGTAATAGTGATAATAATCTAGTTATAAAAAATATAAATGGTTTAAGAATAAGAAAATTTGATAATGAAAAAGGTGAAATAATTTTTGCAAAATTTGAACCAACTCTATCTTTAATTTTAAATAAACTAATAAATTTTGACGATGAAATAAAAAGTGTAACTGTTAATGTTGTAAATGATAGTTTTGTTGAAAATATTAAAGTTAATAAAATTATTTCTTTAAAATATTATAAAAATAATAATGATAAAGAACTTTTTAATATAAATACTATTCCAACATTACCATCAGAAGAATATATAAGTCACTCTTGGAATCAAATATTAAATTTTGATGTCATCTCTGATATTAATCCATTTTTTAAAGATTTAAAAACACCTTTTGTTTTAGAAGTGACTTTAAAAGACACAGAAGGAAAAGAGTACAGTATTAAAAATGATATAACACAAACTTCTCCTGATTTTAATTTTACAATAGAAAACAGAATTGCTGATTTTAGAGATTCAATTACACAATGCAGTTTAAAATTAACATATACAAATATTTCTAATAAAAATTTAAACAGTCAAATAACTTCAATAAATTCAAATTCTTTTAATAGTCCAACTTATAAAAACTTAACTAAAGGAATAGATTCATATTTATTTGATTATTTATCAATTAACGCAGATCATGTTGTGAAAAGTGAAAATCTCACTGATAGTGGAAATTTTATTTTTACCACTATTTGTAGATTTACGAGACCAATAACTATAGATTCAAATCAAAATTATTTTGAAATAACAAAAAATGCTAATTTAAATGTAACTTTCGTTTATCCAATTTTTATTGGCATCACTGACACCTTTAAAACAATTTTAACAAAAAGTGATATAATAAATTTATTTTCAAATGAGGGAAATTCTATATTGCCTAGAAAATTTAATTATATTGTCGGAAATATTAATAAGCATTGGTGGTTTTGTGTAAGAAAAAGATATGTTAATAATAAAAAAATAAGTTTTATTTTAACTAGTGGTGGTTTTACTTTATCAACGAATGTTATTTACAGTAATGAAGTTGAAATACCAAACTTTAATGGTACAAATGAAACCTATGTCTGTTATTGTATAATTTTACAAGCTAATAATTCATATTCCATAAATGTCGTTTTTGAATAAGTTATTTTTTATATTTTTTATATAAAAAAAGAAATATAAAATATGGCAGAAATAAATAGATTAGCAAATTTAACTCAACTAAAAATATCAGGCACTTTAGTTACATCTAATAATAGTTTTCCTATTTTGCTTCCTCAAGAAATTAGAGGAGGTATTAGACAGTGTGAAGATTATTTTGAAATGTTTGCTATACCGACTATTTTTTTAGAAGTTGGACAATTAGTTTATCTTAAAAATTCAAGAGATAATTTTGAGTCAGGTTATTATTTTTTAGAAAGCGCTGATAGAATAGTTGATGGAACTTTAAGCAATGTAAAATGGACACGCTTTGGATTAAATGGTTCTTCTGCCATTAAAAAAGTTAATTTTAATGATGCTGATCAGATAGTGGTTGCACATAATTTTGGTTACAATCCAACAGTTATTATAAATGATATTTATGGAAGCGAAATAGAAGGACAAATAACTTATATTGACTCAAACACATTAGAAGTTATGTTCAATGTTAAAAAAACAGGACAAATAACCATAAAATAATTTTTTAAATCAAAAAAAACATTTTAGAAAAATATATTCTTAGAAAGTAAAAATAAAACTTTCTTTATTTTAAGGAGAAAATAAATATGGCAGCAAAAAAATATTTTGTTGATATTGACTTAAATAGAAACGCATTAGCAAATGCGGTTTTAGAAAATACAACAGCAGCAAATGTTGTTGATCCAAAAAAAGGACAAATAATATTTGACACAGAAAGTAAAACATTAAAATATTGGGATGGCGGAGTATGGCAATCATCTGAAACCAGATTAAGCGGCGCACTTCAATATAAAGGTGGCATTGCGAGTAACGCAGCTGAACCAAATCTTCCGCAAGCTGGAGATCTTTATGTTTTTAATTCATATGGTCGAGCAGTTAATTTTGAAAAAGCTGGTCAAGAACTTTATGTGGAAATTGGAGATTTTGCTATTCGTAATAGTGCGAATGGTTGGGATATAATTCAAGGTAATGTATCTGATGCTACAGTCGCAAAGCCAGGTATGGTTCAATTAGCAACAGAAAGTGAAGCAATAAATGCCACAAATTCTACAAAAGTTATAACTCCATCGTCATTAGGAAAATGGGCAAACCAAGCAAATAACACGGTGGTAAGAAAAAAAATCTATAATGATCAAACTATTGCTATTGCTGGTACAGAACTTTCTCATGATTTTGATAGTCCTCAAGTAAAAGTTTATGACCAAACAGGCGATGAAGTGGATGTTATGGTAGTTCATAGTGCAAATAAAGTAACTCTTTCTGTTAATAGAAAAAATTTAGAAAAAGCAAAAGTAGTTATTTCATCATAAAAAGGAGAAAAAAGTGGCCGCAAAAAAATATTTCACTAATTTTGATTTAAATGGTAATCAACTAAAAAATACCATTATACAAAATGTATCTCAACTTTCTTCTAATGGAAAAAGTGGACAAATAGCTTTTGACACCAATGACAATAAAATTAAATATCATAATGGAACCACTTGGCAATCCGTAATTAGTCGTTTTGATGGTCAAATGATATATAAAGGAAAAATTACGTTTGATAAAACTTTTGTTGCTACTCAAATGACAAAAGGAGATTTATATGTTTTTTCTAATAGTGGCAATTCAAGTCAATTCGGATTAGTAAAAACCGGAGACATGGTTCTTTTTGGAGAAAATCAAACTTATTCAATTATTCAAGGAAACACTGTTTACGCAGAAGAGAGTGTAAAGGGTATGACAACTTTATCTAGTGATCTTGAAGTTTTAATTGGAAACGGAAGAAATCCTATGGGTAACGTTTCTTTAACCAAAGAAAGTTTAAATATTTGGGAAAAAGGAACACAAACTAATAAAATTAGCACATTAACCAGAAAAAAAGTTTATCTTAATCAAAAAATAGATTCTAAAGGATTAAAAATACCTTTCGATGTTTCAAAAGATTTTCCATCAGTAACTGTTTACACTGCCAACGGAGAAAAAGCAGACGTTGTAGTTAACGTGAGTGGAGGATTTATAAACTTTTCATCTACAGATGAACTAATTGACACTAAAATAGTGGTAACAATTTAATAATATTTTTATTTTAAGGAGAAAATAAATATGGCAGCAAGAAAATATTTTGTTGATTTAGATTTAAATTATAATACATTAACAAACGCAGTTTTAGAAAATACAACAGCAGCAAGTATTACAAACCCTGAAACTGGTCAAATAATATTTGATACAGGAAGTAAAACTCTAAAATATTGGAATGGAAAAACATGGCAATCGTCTGAAACTAGAATGGAAGGTGCTCTTCAATATAAAGGAAGTGTAATTGATTTAGAGAATCAAAATCCAAACACTAAGATTGAAAATCCACAAACTGGAGATCTTTATGTTTTTGCATGCGCTGGAACAAGTTATTATTTTACTGGTGATGACAGAGGCAAAGTTGAAGAAGGCGATTTTGCTATTTTTAATGGATCAACTTGGGATGTAATTCAAGGAAATACTGAAATTGCTACAGAAAGTACATTCGGTTTAGTTCAATTAGCACCATCTGCGGAACTTGATAGTTTAAATCCTCAAACTGATGGAAATAAAGTGGTAACAGTTAAATCTTTTAGAGATTGGGCAAATAATCCTCAAAGACCAGTAGTTAAAAAAAGAATATTTCCTAATACTTTAATTAAAACAGATGGAACAACTAAACTTTTTCATTTATTGGAAAGAGATGAACCACAAGTTGCTGTTTATGATGCTCAAAGAAACGCAATTGAAGTTTTAGTTGAATATGCTTCAGGATCAGTTACTTTAACTTCCAATTCTCAGATAGAAAATGCTTATGTAGTTATAACTGCATAAAAGGGAGAAAAAAATGGGAGCAAAAAAATATTTTACTGATTTAGATCTAAATCAAAATCAAATAAAAAATGTTGTTATTGAGAAATTTCAAGAATCTGATAGTTTTGAATCATCAATTAACAAAAAATCTGGAAGAATAGTTTTTGATAGTGTATTTGATGCTAATCTTGGAGAAGACGCTAATGGCAATCCATTATCTAAGAATGAAATAAAATATTGGGATGGAACCGATTGGCAATCTGTTATCAGTAGATTTGAAGGACAAATTGTTTATAAAGGACAAATAAAAGGCAGTGATGAATTAAATTTTGAATCTAAAATTGGCGATCTTTATGTTTTTATAACTGAAAGCATAAATCCAACTTTAAATAAAAGAGTTTTTCCAGGAGATATGGTTATATGCAATGATTCATATCGAACAGTTAATGGATTTCAAAATCATTGGGAAATAATTAAAGGTAATGTTGTTGAGGCTTCTGAAACTGATAGGGGTATTGTTAAATTTGCTGATACAAGATTTAGTTGGAAACATGAGAATAATGATGTAGTTAAAATAGGAAATCATTATCAATTTCAAACCGGTGTTGAAATGGTTGGTTTTCAAGAATTAACAGATACGATTCCAACACCCATTACTCCATCAAATATGGACACATTAAAAAAAATAATTCCAGTTGCTAGACAAATATCTAAAAGTAAAGTTTTCACGCAAACAATTTCTATGAATCCAGTGGTTATAGATATTACTAATATGTATTTTGGTATTTCAATTGGAGGAGAAGAAATCGCAGATTTTAAAGTCTATAAAGATGGACAAGAAATAGAAATTTCAATACAAAAAGTTGATAAAAGTAAATATGCATTTACAGCTTCGCAATCAATAGTTGATGCGAAAATAGTAGCTCATATTTATAATCATATTTCTGAACAAATTATTTAATTAACAATAAATAATCTAACAATAACAAGAGAAAATTTATTAAATTTTCTCTTTTTTTTCATAAAATAAAAAGTTGAATGATTTATTTAAAAAATTAACAGATAAAAATTTTTATATGGAAGATGAAATTTTTCTTTTTTTCAGAAATGAAAAAGAAGAAATAATTAAAATACAAATCTCACTCTTCAATATTAATAAAAACTTTAATATTAAATGGTTTTTAAAACTAAAAGAAATCATAGAAGATGATTTTATAGTTTATAATAAAAATTTTTCACTAATAAACAAAGATATAAAATCTAAAGAAAAAATAGCGGAAGAAATATATCATAATTACGATATCTTAAAAAAAGAAACACACAACATTGATCTGATATATTCAGACATTATATTAAATAAAGAAATGTTATTAAATCAAAACAAAATGATAACGCTAAAAATATTTTCTTTGTTTAGAGAATTAGAAATTTTAAACAAGAATGAAAATGATTTATATTTCTATTTTTCTTTTTTTGGTTTACATCATGATGAAATAATTAATGATAGAAAAATTGTTTATACTAATAAATTAGAAAATGGAAATGTTTATTTATGGAACGAAGAAGATAACAAACGCTTAATTACAGGTGAATTTTTCTTTTATTTAGGAGAAGATAAAAAATGTGATGATGACATTTATTTTAATGTTGGAAAAATATTGTCCGTTGATGGTGAAACATCAAATGTTTTAAATATTTGTAAAGAAAAATTAAAAAATTATAAAGATTTTTATGGCATAAAATTAAAAAATAACTATAGAATTTATAATTATAAAACAGACGATTTGCTTTATATTAATAAGCTCTATTCTGTTTAATGAAAAAAAATAAAATAAATAAAATAAAAATGATAAAATATATTTAAGTATAAACATGAAATATTTTACAGATTTAAATATATATGGTCATATTTCTTTAGAGTTAAGCTCTGATAACGATAAAAATGGTGACATAAATAATGTTCTTACTGAAAATGTTTCTTTTCTAAGATTTACAGGAAATTCTCCATCAGTTTCTGGTTTTGCTAACGGAAACGACAATAACAAACTTTTAATAGTTTCACATGCTGGAACTGGCAATTTAATTTTAAAAAATTTAAATAATGCTTCATTGTTAGAAAACAGAATAGTTACTGGTTATAATGCAGATATTAAAATTCAACCTGGAAACAGTGTTATACTTATATATGATTCATATGATAAAATTTGGAGAATATTATCTTTACAAAGTGATATAAAAAGCATAACAGGTACTCCTAAACAAATTAACATTCAACCAGGTAAAGGCGACGTTGTATTATCCTTACCTCAAGATATAGACGTCTTTTCAAATGTTATTTTTAATACCATAACCACGCCAATTTTAAAAAATGATATTGATTTAACTATTCAAAGTTCAAAAAATATATTTTTAAATACTGAATCAGTTACTATTAATGGTGAAAAAGAAAGTATTGGTTTGGATAGCGGAGCTTTAATATTAAAAGGCGGATTAGGCGTAGCTAAACGTATTAATGCTAAAAATTTAACTGTTAATGGAGTAAAACAGAGAGCAGGTATTTCTAGTAATTTACAAAGTGAGATAATTGATTTGTCTGAATCAGATTTTTGGATTTATTCAATAGATCAAAGTGCAAAATTTTTAACTAATATAGATTTTATTGGAGGAACTCCTGGCGAAAGTTTTTATATTAAAATAAAATCAAATGGACAACAATATAGTTGGAAAAATAAAGTCAAATGGCCATCAGATGTTTTTCCTATATCTTCTGTAGCAAATAAAACAGACGTGTATTATTTTATTTGTTTATCAGCAAATGAATATATAGGTAAATATGCATTTAATTATAATTAAAGAAAGGATAGAACATGTTTTCAGAAGTCGCTAGAATATCATCAATCACAAAAAACATGACAATGCCTACCAATAGCACTGTTATATATAACACTACGACTAATACTTATGAATATTTTGATGGTGTTGCTTGGATTCCATTTACAAATGCTCAAAATACAGGAGAGCCAACAGGTTTTCCAATAGGTAGTGATGGGCAAATAGATCTCACAAGATCAATTATTTCTTTTAATAATGCCAATAGAACTTTTAGTATAAAACCATCCACTGATTATTTTTATTTTTACCATAATGGCAGAGAATTTAGAAAAGTTAACGAAGAAACTATTCAAATAGATAATTTGGAAGGACATCATTATATTTATTATGATGAATTTGGAGTCTTAAAAAAGACTAATGCTTTTTCCTATGACTTGATTTTAAAAAATGTTTTTGTTGCTATCATATATTGGGATGCAACGAATTTAAAGTCAATTTATATTGGTGAAGAAAGACATGGTTGCACTATGGATTCACATACTCATGCCAGAATTCATGCTGAAAGTGGTGCTATTTATGTCTCAGGCATGGATTTAAATTTTATATATTCTGGAAGTAATATGGTTGATGGCACTGGAACTAATCCTGGAAATGTTGGTTTTAGTCTTAACGCTGGCATTTTTAGAGATGAAGATATTATACATCAATGTCCAATTACTGATTTTAATATAAATATTCCTATTTATTATAGAACATCACCCACTATTTGGAGAAGAATGGAAGGTGGTGAATCTGTGGTTTCTTATAGATGTATATTAATAGATATGGGCGTGAATGATAAAAAAATTGCCTATAATAAAAAAACCGCAAACAATGGAAATAGTACTTTTACACTAGAGAGTCCAGCTTCTGGAAAATTTGTTCTTTATCATCTTTATGCAATAAATGACGCAATGATAAATAAAACAGTTGGTTCAAGAGATAATAAATATATTTTAATAGCTGGCACATATGAATATAATTCTGTAGTTGAAGCCAGATATAACGCAATTAACGAAATAAGTGAAATGGATAATTTTCCTTTTATAGAGTCTGTAGCCATTGCCAGTATAGTATATGAACATAATCTATCTTATACTAATTTAGCAAAGGCTAGAATAGTTAGCAGTGATGGTCAAAACTTTATAGATTGGCGAAAAAAAATAAATTTAAAACCATTGACAGCTTTAGCAAATTCTCATAATTATCATGGCGGAATATACGGAAAAGCTCCATATTATCATTCCAATCAACCAATTAGCACCACAGATGATGTCGTTTTTAATAATTTGACTTTAAAAACAAATAAAATTAGATTTGGTATGTCATCTATTTTAACAAATGGAACAATTAATCTATCAAATAATTCTTTTTTAATATATCAATTTGACATGAGTGCTTCGCCACAAAGTGTTATTAGTTTTAGTAATGGCACTGTTGGAGATGTTTTTTATGTTAAAATAAAAAATAATACAAACGCTTATACATGGGATAGTATTATAAAATGGCCGTCAAATATTGCTCCAATAGCAAGTAGTACAGGAAAATATGATGTTTATTGTTTTGTATGTTTTTCACCAACTGTTTTTTATGGAACTTTTGCTTTTGATTATACAGAGTAAACTAATTTAAAATTAAAAAAATTAATAAAAAAATTAATTATTTTAATTTTTATTTTCAAAAAATATTTTTGAAGGAAAAATACAATTGGCAGCTAAAAAATATTTTGTTAATTTAGATTTAAATAAAAATCAAATTCTAGATCTTTCTCTTGAAAATAGAATATCTAATCCAGATTCTCCATCTTTAGGACAAATTTATTTTCATACAGTAGAGAAAAAAATTAAAATTTTTGATGGAACCGCATGGCAGTCCATAACAGAAGGCGGTGGTGGCGGTAATATTTCTGCTGATTATCTTATTTATAAGGGTTCGTTAAATTATTCAGATAGTGCTCCAATTTCTCCAAGAAGAGGAGATTTATATATATTCTCCGGTGGCTCTGGTGTGGCTATAAATTTTGGTAATCAAAAAGTCGAAAGTGGTGATTTTGTCATCTATAATGGAACGACATGGGATATAATACAGAAAAATTTAAATATAGAAAATGCCACGCAAGAGGTTAGTGGAATTATTTCTTTAGCCAGTCAAAGTGAAACAAATGAAGGTATGATAGCAAATAAAGCAATTACACCTGTTACTTTAGACGGATACAAAACAGTTAATACGCTTTCATCTGTTTTATTATTTGAAAATCAGACTATTACCACTGCTGGTAAAATCATAAATCATAATTTAAACAATAAAAATATCAGTGTTGATTTTTATTTAGAAAATGAAAAAGTTGTTTTAAATTATTCCACACCAACCATTAATACAATAGAAATAAAAACAACTTATGATTTAGTTGGAGTTAATGTGGTTATTATAGGACATAATTTATGATTTTTGATTTATTGAAGGAAAATATATCTTCAGAACAAACTCAGTCTTTTAGAAAAGATATTTGTTTAAAATGTGAAAATTATAAAATATTTTTTTGTTCTCATTGTGGATGTTCTATTAATTTAAAAATAAAATTAAAAAAATCCAAATGTCCAATTAATAAATGGGGAAAAGAAAATGCAATTTAATATTACAAAAACTATTGAAGAAAATAAAAGTTTAGCAGAAAGTAAATATATTTATAATAAAACTTATAAGAGATTTGAAGAAAAAAATGGAGAAAATTGGGCTCCAATAAATAGTCAGATAAAAAAAAATATATCTGAACCAACAGGTTTTGCACTATTAAATAATGAATCTGATATTTTTTCTTCAGTTATTACTTTTTCAATAGATGGCTCAAGAATATTGAGTATTTCTCCTTCTAATGAATATTTTATTTTTTATGTAAATGGTAAAGAATATATAAAAACAGATGTGAGTCAAGTTCAAATATCTGATATTGAAGGTTTACATTATATTTATTTTAATGACAATGGCATACTGGAAGAAAGAACAGATTTTGATTTTTTTGATATAACTAAAAAATATGCAAGTGTAGCCACTGTTTATTGGAATTATACAGATAAAAAAGCTATTTATATTGGTGATAAAAGACACTCAATTAATAATGATGCATATCAAAACTATCTTTATTTTTTAGAAGATAAAAGTGTTGACTATATTGAAGGTACAATTTTAAAATTTACAAACAACAAAGATGGTAGTGTAAATGATAAAGTAGATGGCGATGGCACTTCCAATTATCATACTTCATTTGCTATGGAAGGTGGCAAATATAGAAACTATGATCTTTTAAATAATTCAGAACACATCGAATTTAACGAGAACATGCCTATTTTTTATAAAGAATCCATAAGTCAAGAAAAAAATTGGGTCGCTATGGCAACCAATGGTAGCGTAATTGTTGCTATTGCAAATGATGGCGAATATAGACTTATGATTTCACAAGATGATGGTGAAACATGGCAAAAAATATTTTTATCATCCTTCTGTGTTTGGGAAGATATAATTTATGCTAATAATAAATTTGTAGCCATAGCAAGTGAAGGACAATATTCAGTGGTAACAAGCAACAATGGTTTAAACTGGGAATACTCAATAGTTCCACAAAAAAATAAATGGAAAAGTATAACATTTGGAAATGGACTTTTTATTGTTGTTGGAATAAATGGCACAAATCAAATAATGTCATCGAATAATGGTATTTATTGGAATGCAATAAGTACACCTAACTTTTTACCATTAACAAAAGTTAAATATATTGCCAATCCAGATAACAGTTTTTTTATGGCAATTTCTGAAAATGATATTTTGGAATTAAGTAGTACAACTGAAGATGTTAAAGCTTATTCAAAAGCTTTTGTTAGTCAAGATGGAATCACATGGGTAAACAAAAACATTTCACAAGAAAAAAAATGGAATATTATTAATTATGAAAACGGAAGATTTATAGCTTTAGCTAATTATGGAAAATTTAGATTACTAACCACAACAGATACCAATATTTGGCCAAGTTATGAATTAATTAACTCAGACATTGATAGTCAAAATTGGGTAAGCTTAACATATGGCTCTGGTTATCATATGGCAATAAGTAAAAATGGAACCAATAGGTTTATTAGAAGTAATTCAGGTATTACTTGGGAATCAAAAAACATAGGAAATAATGATTGGACAAAAATTACTGTTGGCGGTGGTATAACAGTAATAGTTGCAAAGAGTGGTACTAATAGAATAAAATTTTCATCTAATAATGGCGAAACATGGACAGATATCACTTCTCAGGACACTAAAAGTCTAGAAGATATAATTTATGCTAACAACAAGTGGTATTTAATATCTTCATCTACAGTAAGTAATGGAGGCAGAATATCATATTCAAATACATCAGACATTGCAACTTCAACTTGGACAGGTATATTAACAAGAGATGAAGTGGCATGGAAAAGTATAGCATATGGAAATAACAAATTTGTGGTTGTTGGTCAAGAGGATATCTCTTGGAAACCAGTTACTGTTACATCACAACAATGGCAGGCTATAACTTTTGGAAATGGTAAATTTGTTGCTGTTTCTGCTGATGGAACAAACAGAGTAATGACTTCCATAGATGGAAAAACTTGGACAACTTATAGTGGTTTTGCAAATGAATGGACAAGTGTGACTTATGGTGCAAATAAATTTGTAGCTGTTGCAAGAAGTGGCGCTCATCATGTAATGACATCACCTGATGGTATCACATGGACTTCAATAAATTCAGCTCCAGGTGGTGAATGGGCTAGCATTACTTTTGGAGATAATATTTTTGTAGCTGTTGCGAATGGTGGTACCAATAGAATAATGACATCCACAGATGGAACAAATTGGTCATTAAAAGTTGCACCTGCTAATAATGCATGGCAAAGTGTTACATTTGGCGAAGGTAAATTTGTTGCAGTTTCTTCGGATGGAACAGGAAACAGTAGAGTTATGTATTCATTATCTTCTGGCGGAGCAAATACTTGGGTTTTAACAGATGCTGCTTCAAATAGCGCATGGCAAAGTGTTACATATGGTTCCATATTTTTAGCTACTTCTGTTGATATTAATGGAAGTAAAGTGATGACCAGTGAGGACGGAATAAACTGGGAATCTCAAATATTTCCAGTTATTGGATTTTTTACAAAAGCATTTTATGCTAATGGATATTTTGTGGTTATTGGAATATCAGGACAAGTTTTGGTTAGCAAAGATGGAGTTTCTTGGGAAGTTAGAACTGGAGTTTCTGGCGGCAATTGGTCTGATATAGCTTTTGGAAATAATATATTTGTTGCTGTTGGAGGAAAAATAATAAATGCTGTCACTCCGACGCAAAGAGTAATGTCTGACTATATAGATAACAATAAGATTATTTATTCAAATGATGGAGTTACTTGGAATAATTCAAATATTAATGGTCTATCAGAAAAAAATTGGAAAAAAGTTAAATATTTAGAGAATGGTTTTTTTGCCTTAAACACAGACAATGAAGTTTATTATTCTGTAAGTGGAGAAAGTAACTGGTTAAAGGTGGAATTTGATGAAAATTTAAAATTTACTGATTTTATAGTTTCTGGAAAAATTTTGTTGGTTTTTTTAACAGAAACAAATAGAATAGTGGTTAGCGGATTAATTTTTGATAGTGTTACTAGAAAGTTTAATAATACAAGATTTTTAAACACAATAGACAATATTTCATTTACCGATTTAGAAACAGATGGAAATGGTAAAATAGCTTTATCGACAAGAGAAAATAAAGTTATGGTTTCTAATGATAATGGCGTCATTTGGAATATAAAAGATATAAATGATTCAAAAGTAAATAAAATTAAATATATAAATAATAATTTTATTTTATTAGGTTATGCTGGTACAAACAGAATAACTTATTCTTCTAATTTATTCAATACTATGACCTATATTGGTAGTAATTTTTTAAATTATTCTTTTGTGGACTTAATACATAAAAACAATAGTTTTATTTTTTTAATGAATAGTGGAGATAAGAGAGTACTAGTAATAAATAATTTAATAGGAACGCTTCAAGCTGATTTAGTTTTAAACTTTAAAGATGTAATAAAAGATGTTTATAACTCTTGGAAAAGAGTTGATAATTTTGATACCACTGAAATGGTTAAACCCAGATGTATTATTAAAAATAAAATTAATTACAATAAAATTAATAGTAATAATCTTTATTCCTTAGAAGAATGTAATACAAATAAATTTTATCTTTATCATGTCTTTATGTCAAACGATAAAGACAATAAATATATAATTGTTGCAGGTAATTATGAGTACGGTTCTCAACAAGAAGCTAAGAATGCTATTTTAGATGAAATAAATAAACTAAATGGTTTACCATTTAATGATTTTTTACCATTAGGTAGTATTTTATATGAAGTAAACAATAATTACAATAACACTGCTAAAGCAAGAATTATAAATGTAAATGGAAGTAATTATTATAAATTAATAAAAAAAGATTTAGTTTCTTCTGCTATAACCTATAAAAAAGAAAACTCTGGCGGAACTAGTAATAACGATTTAATTAATATATATGGAAATAAAATACTAGAGTTTGCTTTAAATAAATTACAAAATTTAACAAGCAGAGATATTGATAATTTTATAACAAGAAAAGAAATTACTATTCCACCTGTTGGCGATACAAATTTAAATGTTATTTTTGGTTCACAAATAACTGGTTTTTATGAAATATTTGACAAAAACAATCCAGAAATAGCTATGATTTTATTTTTAAAACAAAATTTAAATTCAATTGAACCTGATATAAATATCACTTCATATACAAGTAAAATTATTACAAACAAGAGTGATTCATCTGGTTCTAATTTTTTAGCTGTTTATATAGAGAATGGCGTGGTTAGTTTTAAAAATTTAACCAAAACAGACACCATAAATTTAGTTATCTATAGAAAAATTTAAAATGTCAATAAAAATAAATTATTTAATTCCATCAGACAAAGATCAATCTCTTATTGGAAGAATTGTTTTTTTAAGAAATTTTAAAGAAACAGGAGTTGATTTTCCATATTTTTATATGGGAGCAAGTAATGAAATTTTAAATTATAATAATTGGCCTGATCTTGTACCTTATCTTTATGATAAAAAAATAACTTTATTTAATAACAATGAAACAATAAATTATTTTCAAATTTATAATTGTTACACAGAAATCAATAATAGTAATATTTTTTCTTTAGAATTCAGAAACATAAATTCAATTAATGCTTTAAATGGCTTAATAGAAGATAAAAAAATGTCTTCTTTGGAAAATAATGAATGGTATAGAACAATAACACCATTAAATGATATAGTGATTAACAATAAAATTATTTTAAAAGAAAAAGAAAATTATAAAATAGATGATATAATTATGTTATCTCCAACAATTATTAAAGTTAACATAAAAATAAATAACTCTGACACCATAAGACCAACTTTATTAAATAATAAAAATATAGAATTTGGTTTATACAGGATTGAATGTACTAAATACAGTATTATTTATAATGCTGTATTTGGTAAATATTTTTCTACTTCCGATAGTAAAGATTTTATTGGAGGATTGAGAACTCGTTCGCAATTAATAGAACATGCTCATAAACACACTCATGATATCACGCATACTCACACCATGTCACATATGCATGATATGAGCAATCACATACACAATATGCAACATACGCATTCATACTCTGATATGACAAGCGGTCCTGTTTACACAAATAATGGCAGTGTTATGATAGGAACTTATGGAAATATATTATATACTGGAACAAATGTAAATGTACCTAGTGGTCCTTTAAGTGCTATAACTAAAACAAGTAATCTTACAAATAAAACATTAACAGATCCACCTAGTCCCAATATTACTGGTTTACAAGATTTTAATACTACAAGTTCACCAAATAATAATGTTACCTCTGAAGTTTTAAGTAAAACCACTGAGTTTGACGGCAATTATACAAATACAAATAATTTTAAGATTGGTGATAAAAATTATTATGATAGTAACATTATATATGTTTATATTTTTGGGGGAAGTTATAATCCATAATGGCAATAAATATTATTTATACAAACTCTGATGATAATTCATTAAGCGGAGATCCTATAGGTAAAATTATATACTTTGATAAATATAGTTCTCCTTCGGCTTTTTTTCCATACTTTTATATGGGAGAAAAAAGTCAAATTTTAAATTACAATAATTGGCCAGATTTGGTTCCATATCTTTATGACAAAAAAATAGGAATTTTTATTTTAGCAAATAATAAATATGAATATAAAAGTAATTTTCAAATTAGTGGTTTTTATAATACAAAAGGTAAATTAACTTTAAGATTTGATAATGATCCAATCATGACTAATATAATTAATGCTTTAATAGAAGATAGAACTGTACATTATCTTGAAAATAATAATTCATATATTGGTTGGAACAAAACAATAACTCCATTAAGTGATATTAGTTATCAAAATAAAATTCTTTTATATAAAGATACAAATTATTATATTGAAGATTTAAACATTATAAATTTAGAACAAAATAATTCAAGTATATCAATTAATATATCAATTAAAGATACATTTACTTATACAAGTTTAAATGGAAAAAATATAGAATTTGGATTACATAGAATTCCAGGAAAAACGAAAGTTCAAAGTGTTTTTTTTCCAGGTATAAAAGGCAAAACATTTTCTACCACCGACAATACTAATATGATTTGCGGTTTAAGAACTGTATCACAAATTTCGGGACACGTTCATGAACATATTCACAATTTAAGCAATCACACTCACACAATGCCCCATACTCATGATATGAGTAATCATACTCACTATATGCAACATACACATGAATATATTGATTTCTATGCACAATCAGAAAAAACATTTAGAGTTCTAAATGGAAATTCAAAAAATTTATATTTATTAGGATTATTTAATGATCAACAAAGAATAACAGCAGAAACAAGAGTTAACACGGATCCTAATTATGATAATACTTCTGTTTTTACTGGAAACTCTTTAGAACCAAATATTAAACAGACAGAAAACGTAAACAGAATGGGAATAGATAAAGATAATATTTATACTAATGATGCTAATTTTAAAGTAGGCAATAAAAATTTTTCTGAAACTTACACTGTTTATGGTTATATATATGCAAAAAAGTATATTTCATAAAACATATTAAAATGGGAATTAAAGTAAATTATTTAACCTTAAAAAATAAAGAAAGCATAAACATAGGACAAATTGAATTTTTTGATAGTTTTATTGAAACTAATTCTTTTTTTCCATATTTTTATATGGGAGAAAAAAATCAAACTTTAGATTATGCTAATTGGCCAGATCTCGTTCCATATTTTTACGAACAAAAACTTAAATTAATAAATATAAATAAACAAATCACAGAATTTTTTCCTGTTTATAGTTTTACTGCAAATAATGGAATAATTAGTTTAAAATTTACGCATGTTGATAGCATTAAAATATGTAAAATATTAAACGAAGACAGAAAGATGTCATTCATTAATAACAACGGTTATTCAGAGTGGAAAAAAACAATTACTCCTCTTTCTAATATAACTAATGGAACTTTAATATTTCTTGAAAAAGATAAAAACTATTATATTAATAATATTATAATTAATGAAAATAATGTCATATTAGATATAATATCTGGTCAAACAAGTAATGTTGTAAATGAATATATTTTAAATAATATTAATTTGGAATTTGGACCTTACAGAATACCTAATAAAACTTTTCAAGAAAGTGTCTTATATAATGGCACAAGTGCTAAATATTTTATTAATAATAGTTTAGATGTTTTTATTGGAAATCTAAACATAAGATCTCAAATTATGGGACATACTCATGAACATACTCACAATATGAATAATCAC